>ERZ779937.434-NODE-434-length-17283-cov-1.847167_pt1 | contig 17283 bp, 8 predicted proteins | sample MGYA00511185_ERZ779937 | MGnify/ENA primary metagenome ERZ779937 (study PRJEB29588, sample SAMEA2147216) | human gut metagenome | biome: human gut; feature: human-associated habitat; material: faeces | place: Denmark | collected 2008/2010 ... | reverse complement strand
TTTATTGTTGTTTACAAAATGTTTATTCCCTTTTTGAATGCATTGATGAACGGATTATTCTGTTTTGTCCATATACTCCATGATAAACCCATACCGGTAGGAGCGATTGCCGTCAATGGTGTATGGCTTCATGGTCTGTGCGCCCCATCCGTCGTTTCCACCTACTCCGTGTATGTTGGAGTCGATATTCAGGTTGATGAAGTCGCGTTCGGGCAGTTCGTGCGCATGCTCTTCCCCGTAGGGCCATATACGGAAACATAGGGGTTGCAAGCCTTTGACTTGTATTTTCCATCGCTCACTGTCTCCCAGCATGAACCAGCGTGTATCGCACCGGTTGGCATTGTCTTGCGGTACGATGTAGTTCGTGATAAATTCGTGTATGCCACACTCGTAGACTCCCAGGAAAGCGGCGCTCTTGCGGTCGGGATAGTTCTCGAACTTGCCGCGTCCGTACCAGGCTATCCGGTTCAGCGCCGAGGGCATTCTCATGCGCATACCGAATTTGGGCATCAGCGGAATATCTTCCTTTTCAGGCTGATAGGTTGCTTCTACTTGTATGCGGCCTTTGCCGTCCACAGTGTAGCGGAGATGGTAACCGGCTCCTATCCGGGGGAGGGAGAGACTGGCATCCACTATCACCATACCATCGTTTACGGTTGCTTGGTATGCCTTTACGATACGTTTTTGCTCTGCATTTTTCCAAGCGCTCAAACGTTCATTGTAGCCGTTGCGGACCTGAATGTCATTTGCCGGTTTCCAAAAATAGGGTTCCAAGGCACTGTGCAACAACTCTTCTCCCTTGACTCGCCAACTCACCAAAGCACCGGTACCTTTTTCTATGGTGAACAAGGCAGCGGCGGCTATAATTTCCACCGCTTCGGGTGTCTCCTTAAACGTGGCCTTCCCGCCGTCATCCTTCAATTGTGGGAATTCATAGTCATGATACGTAAGTTGTTCCTTGGCAACTTTGAAGCCCTTCTCTGCCCACGTCGTGGATTCCTTCAACGTGGCATATACATTGAGGCAAAGTTCCCCACACTTATCCGGTCTTGAAGGTACCTCCAGCAGATTCCCTTCGGACAAGTGGAGGTCGCCGTTGCGTACAGCCTTTCCGTTGCATATCCACTCATAGCTGTAATCGAATTCATCCAAATCGGAAAACGCATACCCGTTGGTCAATTTGATTTGCTGTGTTCCCTTCTTTTCAAACTTGATGTATTGATATACTTTTTGTACTTCATAGTAATGGGGGTGAGGCACCCGGTCGGGAGATACCAGCCCGTTAATGCCGGTGGGACCGTCGTTGGGATAGTCCCCGAAATCTCCTCCATACGCCCAGAATTCATCGGGCAGTAATGGGAGTGACGAGGGGCTCTCGCCGAAACTTAACGGTGCACCGTTAAGCTTTTTAGGAATGCCTTGGTCTACCCAGCACCAAATGGCAGCTCCGATAATACTTTCGTCCTTTTCAATCACATCCCAATACTCCTTGAGGTTGCCGATGGAATTTCCCATGGCGTAGGCATACTCTCTCATGAATACGGGGCGGTCGGTTATTTTCTCGCCAAGTTCCTTCAAAGCGTTGGGATGCAGATAAGCTTCGTCATAGACATCGGATACGGTGCGGTCTGTATCGTCGTATATCGGTCTGGTGGGGTCTAAGGCACGGATTGTGTCTGCCATAGCTCGCAAATTGGCACCGCTTCCACCCTCGTTGCCCAATGACCAGAATAGGATGCACGGATGGTTCTTGTCCCTTTCCACCACGGCTACTGCCCGGTCCACATGGGCCAGTGTCCATTGAGGGTTGTCTCCTAATACTTTGTTCCCCAAACCGTAGGCATGACTTTCGTGGTTCGCTTCGTCCATTACGTAGATTCCATACTTGTCACATAGCTCGTACAGCAATGGCAGATGTGGATAGTGGGACGTGCGTATCATGTTGATGTTGGCTTGTTTAATCAGCCGGATATCTCTCTCCATCGTCCGGCTGTCGACAAAGAATCCCATACGGGGATGGAAGTCGTGACGGTTCACTCCTTTCAGCTTGACGGCTTTCCCGTTGACTTTGAAGACGTCTCCCGCGATTTCTATTTTCCGTATGCCCCAATGGTATTCGAATGATTCCAAAAGTTCATTCTTCCTGCGAAGCTTGATGTGGATGTCATATAGATGCGGTTTCTCGGCAGACCATAGTTGAGGCTCCCGGAGCATTTCGGACAGCGTGACGCTCGTTTCAGAAAAGGCCTGAATAGTACCTACGGGAGTCACCATTTTTTTGTCGAGTTTATTTCCTCTGTTGTCTTTCCCCACCAGGTTTATTTCTACGGTCAGGTCTTTTACTTTGCGGTCGGTCTGATTTCTTATCCAAATTTCGGTTCCGAATGTAGCTGAACGCATGTCGTCCGACAAGTCGCTGCTGAACCTATAGTCCCGGATATTTGTCCGGGGGCGTATCCATAGCTCTACCGGTCTGAGTATTCCACTAAGCCGCCACATGTCCTGGTCTTCCAGATAACTGCCGTCCGACCACCGATACACTTCCACTGCCAGACGATTGGTTCCATTCTTCACAAATCCGGTTATGTCAAACTCGGCAGGTGACATCGAATTCTGGCTGTAGCCTACCTGCTGTCCGTTTACCCAGACATACATGGCCGATTTTACTCCTTCAAAGTGAAGGTATAGGCACTTGTCTTTCATATCGGGCGTCACCTCGAACGTGGTGACATAAGAGCCTGTCGGATTTCTGTGCCCGTAACTGTAATATTCGGCGGGAGGCTCGCTTGTCACTCTGGGTGCATCCTTCTGGAAAGGATAGTTTACGTTGGAATAGATAGGTTTGCCATAACCTTGCAATTGCCATGCTCCCGGCACTGTGATGGTATCCCATGTGTCGGTATTGAAATCATTCTTGTAGAAGTCGGCCGGGCGCTTTCCCGGGTCGGCAGACCATTGGAATCGCCACTTGCCGTTCAGGGATATGATTTCTTTGCAATCGGCTTTTTGCGAAGGCAATGTCAGTGTGGCATGATACGGCTCTTTGTTGATGCCGACTACAATAGGATTCTCCCAGTCCGGAACTTCTTGGGCGCCGGCATATAGGGCACTTAGCAATAGAAAGGCAAATATCTTTTTTCTCATTTTTTCTCATGTTTTCTGATGGTCAATAAACTTCCATGATGAGAATTCCCCAGGGGGGCAATGTTACATGGTCTCCTTCTTTTACAGTCTTGCCGGAAATCAGCTCTTTGGACGTCGGATAGTTATGAGTGATTTCTTTGCTCTCGCTGCTGTAATTGAAGAAGTAACGGATGGCTTTTCCGGCTTTGTTTATTCCCGAACGCTGTATGATGGGGAACACGTCGCTCTCTGAAGAGATGATACCGGCATGGATGGCTGCCTTTCGCACGATGGCATTCAGCAATTCCTGCGAAGGGTAGGCTCCTATGTAGGTCAGTTTGCCTTTGCCATACTTGTTTTCGGTGACAACGGGCCATTTGCCGAAGAATGGATGCTCTGCATAAGCCAACGGGGTGGCTGTCTCGGGAATCAGGAATTCATACCAGTCGCTTATCTGGTTCTTTCCCTCTAATTGAAAGGGGTTATCCTTTAATGATAAGTCACCGATAGTGGAGAATTCTTGGTAATGGAAGCCGCAGGCTTTGCGTAGCGGCCCGGGAGCCAAGGTGGCCCGAACTGCGGAGTGCTCATTGCAGTAACCGCTTTTGTGCATCATTACCACGTGTCCGCCGGACTGTACGAATTCATCAATGGCTAATAGTAATTGGTCGGTAGCCACATACAAAGGGGGAATGACAAGCATGTCATATCCGCTGAAATCGGTTGTCTTGTCACAAGGGATGATGTCCGTTTCTATGTTTTGGAAATAGAGGGCTTTATGCACCATATCAATGGGATAATTGCTCTTGTAAGTGTAGGGCATGAAGCCGAGAGCATGATAAGAATCATGACTGTAGAGGATAGCTGCTCGGTTTTTCTTTTTCAAGTTCACGATGTGGCTGCCTATTCTTTCCAACTCTTTGGCGGTGGTGGTGAATTCCTTGTATATGCGGTTGGGTTGGATGTCATGGCCCAGCACGCCGCGCCAGTATGTCTCCTGCCCATAGTGCAGGGTAGACCAGTGCCAGTATTCCACCATATTGGCTCCGGAAGCATAATGTGCGTACACATTCTGCCGCAACTGGTTGTCGTATGGAGGAAACTGGGTGCGGGCATCCCAGCCGATGCCTTGTGCGTTGGTTTCCATGACGATGTAATTGTTGTCGGCTACGGTGCGCACGAAGTCACCGGCATAAGCGATGCGCTGGCCGTCTTGTTTATCCTGTACATCGTGATAGACATTGATGGCAGGATATTGCATTTGCCTGAAACTTTCCACTTGGTCTATATTATGGAAGTCGGGCATAAAGCAGTGAGTAACAAATTGGTCTTTACGCTTGTATTCATTTACAAGGTCGCACTGCCAATTCAGGAAATCGGCCACTTCCTTCCGGTTATAGCGCTCCCATTCATTCTTGTACGAAGGGCTTGTCACTCCATCGCGCGGATAGAACTCTTCCCAGGTGTTGATGTTCATTCCCCAGTAGTTCATTCCCCATTCCTTGGCAAGCAGGTTCAGGTCATTGTTGAATTTCTGTTTGATGTAGTTCCTGAATCCGAAGAAATAGTCTCTGTTGTTTACTCCGCGCGCTTCTGTTTCGTTGTCCACTTGATACCCGATGACTGCCGGATGCTGTGCATATCTTTCCAGCATCTTGCGGATAATCCGTTCGCAATAGAATTGGTAGGTCGGGTTTGTAAAATCCATGTTCTGTCTGATTCCATAATAGGCTTTGTTCCCTTTAGCGTGTTCTGCCAGCACTTCCGGGTGTTTGTATGCCAGCCATGCAGGAATGGAATAGGTGGGAGTTCCCAAGATGACTTTGATTCCTGCTGCATGCATCTTGTCCAGAATGCGGTCCATCCATTCAAATTCAAAGGTTCCGTCTTGCGGCTCAAATACTCCCCAGGCAGATTCTCCAACGCGCACTACTGTCAGGCCGGCTCTTTTCATCAGCCGGATATCTTCATCCAGTCGCTCATAGGGCATATACTCATGATAATAGGCTGCGCCATAAAGCACGTTGTCGAATGAATACTGCGCTTTTATTTGTAGAGCGCTTAAAAACAACACTAATAGAATAAAGTAATTTTTGTTTTTCATAATCTTACCAGTCCGATACAATGTTTTTATTTCATCATAGGTTTTATGCTGATGGTTCTCCGATATTCCTGCGGCATCGCTTTGTAAGCACCGAATACACCGCGGGCTGTACAACCGACCCCGGTAGTGGCATAATCGAGATTCAGGGTCATGCCTTTCTGCTTCTGCAATTGGTAGGTATACATCGCTTTCGTCAGGTTATCCGTGCTGTACGGATAAATGTTGAAGTTAAACCATTCGTTCATCTTGAATTGAAGGCCGATGCCTTTGTCCGTAGTCAGTTGCAACCAGCGTACATCTGTCCGCAATCCGTAATCTTGTGGCATTAGATAGGGCTCGTACATAGCTTGTACGGTAGAGGCATATATCCCCGTCGGATAGCCGGTTTTCCGGTCCGGATAGTTCTCTTGCGGTCCTCGGCCGTACCATTTCACTTGGTCGAGCGCATCGCTTACGGTCAGCGTAAGTCCTATACGAGGAAACCAAAGCGGCATTTTCCCTTCAGGCTTCAATACATGGCGTATCTCTATCGTCCCTTCACTATTGATAATATACTCATAGTGGTTGATGATGCCGTTGTTCTGTACTCCTTCGATGTAGAGGTCTTTTTTCTCTTTTTCTCCTTTGCCCATCAATTCCGCATCAATGATGTGTATATGTACGCCTTCGGTGGTTTCGGACACCGAAAAAGAGAGGGGCTGATGTGTCAGGCGGTCAATCCCTGCAGAATACATTTCTGTGGCTACCGTGTATCCGTAACCTTCTTTCCAGTTGGAGGAGCGGGCACTGGAAGCATTCCAGTTGTCCAGCTCATTGGCCAGCGGGGCACGCCAAAGATTCAGCCGGAGCGGTGACTCCAGCAGTTCCATATCTTGAACAACCATCGACGTCAGTTGTCCGTCAGTACGGTTGAAAACATATTTGAAGCCCTCTCCGGAGACAATCAATTCTTTCTCCGAAAGTGAATAGGAAGGTATGCCTTGAACCTTTTCTTCCGAAGAGCATGGCAGGCTCCAAGGCAGTTCAAGTTCTTCCCATGCCACCTCATGTCCGGCTTTTGCCCACAATTCATCTTTTTTCAGGACGGCATGAAGCATCAGGCGGTATTCTTTGCCGGGAATCAGGGCAGGCTTCTTATAAGGTATGTGCACCAGTTCACGACTAAGCGGTGCTGTTGAGAGTGCCAAGTCGCCCGATTGAATAACCTTGTCATCTTCTTTCAATTCCCATCGTATGGCATATCGGGAAGCATTCGTATAGTGATTGCGATTCCATAACTCAACGACTCCCTCTGTCACATCCGACATGGAAAAAGAAAGAGGCTGTCCGGTTTTCTTCATTTGCCACATTTCGGGCTGTACGCTACGGTCGGGCCAGATGCTGCCGTACGTACGTGCACCAATGCCGTAACTGTAGAATGTACCATTTTCCGTCTCTTGCTCAAAGTTCAGCCAAAGGGCGGCTTCTTCCGGGTGAAAAGAAGAAGTCAGTGCCTTGGCGAAAATGCCGACTTCGTCCATTTGGGCATCGCAGATGTAGACCGAAGTCTCTTGGCCGTGTGTTTCTGCGTTCCGACCGATGTTGACGGGGTAGGGTAAGTTCCGGATATTGCCCGATGCTTGTGTGGAGGCCTTTTCTGCTCCGTCTATATAGATGGACATTTTCTGTCCGTCGTAGACGCACGTCACTTGATGCCAGTTGTATTCCCAGTCAGTAGGCAAGGAGGCGCATACGGAATGCTTTTTATCAGTATAGATATAAAATTCCAGTTTGTCTTTACCGCGTTGTTGCAGCCCGAACTGATAATTGCCTTTTGTGATGAATGAGCCGCAACTGCTTACCAGTTTCCGGGGGTAGATTCTGCAAGTGAGTGTCAGTTCATTATTGTTCATCTCTACATTGTCTGCACGATAGACCTCTACCCATTGGTCGTGACCGTTCAAGTCCAGCACCGTGTTCTTTCCTTCCTTCACCAAGCGGGCATTTCCCATCAGATGGGCGGGAGTATGGAAGGGCGAAAGGTCGTCCACTTGCCTTATCCGTTCGGTCAGTCCCGGACTGACAAAATCCCAGATGGCCCCTCCCATCAGGCGGGGGTGCCGGTAGATGGCTTCCCAATAATCGTCCAGGGCACCGCCGGCATTGCCTGCAACCGATAAGTATTCATCCATAAACGATGGTCGGGAATCCTCTCCCATTCCTATGCCTACTTGCATTTCCAGTTCCATAGGAGTAGGGTAACGGGGTCCGATAATATCTTCTGCCGGATGGGAGAATGCATTTCCGCCATACATCCAGAAGCGGGTGGGGTCTAGTGATTTCCCTTCTTCAATGGTGTGGGTAATGTTGATACCTTCACCGCTTTCGTTTCCTGCGCTCCAGAACAAGACGCAGGGATGGTTTCTGTCCCGTAACACCATTCTGCGGCATCGCTCGCGATACATCTCTTCGTATTCCGGGAGGTTTGAAATCCATTCCGAGGCATGGGCTTCGTCGCCCACCTCGTCTATGATATAAAGCCCGTATTCATTGGCCAGTTCCAAATACTTATTCACCGGAGGATAGTGGGAGGTGCGTACGGCATTGAAATTAAACTGTTTCAGCAATTCAAAATCCTTGCGTATGGTGGCTTCGTCCATGATATGTCCCTCTTCGGGATGCTGCATGTGCGAATTTTGTGCATTGACTTTCAGTGGGATACCGTTAAGATAAAAAACACCGTCTTTGATTTCTGTCTTTTTGAATCCGATGACCGTTTCTATCTTGTCTTTCAGCAGACCGGTCGGATTGGATAATTCCAGACCGAGCGTATAAAGCTCGGGTGTCTCGGCTGTCCATTTCTGGGGTTCTTGTACTAAGGTATGCAACTGTATTGTCTTTTCCGCAGCGTCCATTTCAAATGGAGTTGCGGAAAAGTTACAGATAATCTTGCCGTTTTTATCCTTTAAGTAAGCTTTCAATCCATAATTCTCGCTTGGCTTCTTTTGGTAGTCCTTGATTTTTACCTGAATACTTAACTGCGAATCGGTATACGTATTATCAAACTCTGTGATTACTTGCCAGTCGAATATCCTGACAGCAGGTGTGGCGTACAACCATACGTCGTCAAAGATTCCGGCCAGTCGCCAATAATCTTGTCCTTCCAGGTAATAGCCGTCCGAATACTTTAGTACACAGACAGCCAGCGTGTTTTCGCCCGGCTTCAAATAAGGAGTGATGTTGTATTCGGCAGGTTCTTGTGCTCCTTCATTGTAGCCCACTTCATGACCGTTGACCCATACAAAAGAAGCGGATGCCACTTTCTCGAACCTTAAAAATATCTGGTCTTTTGCTGCCCAACTTGCAGGTACCTTGAATGTTCGCCGGTATAGTCCGGTAGGGTTATACTCTTTGGGAGCATGTGGTGGATTCACCCCGAAGGGAGCAGATACATTTCTGAACAGCTTGTCACCATAACCTTGCATTTCCCAGTTTGAGGGAACTTTGATGTCGCCCCATTGCTTATCCGGGAATTCGGGGTTAAAAAAGTGTGCAGGTATCCCTTCCGGTGTATCGCACCAGAAAAACTTCCATGTCCCATTCAGTAGCATGCTCTTTTCGGGCATATGCCAAGCGTGTCCTTCCTCTTGTCCTTTTTCAAATACAGAAGGGTTGTCTATATACCAGAGCATATCCTTAAGGAAGGATTTGTCTTGTGCATAGGATTGCAGGCACAAGGCTACTGAACACAATGGCAGAAACAGTTTTCTCAGATTCATTTTTTTGTAATTCGTGCTGTCCATCCACCGCCGGGTGCCAGTTGTACATTGAGTTTGTCTTTGGCAGTGACGATGCGTACTTCTTTTTTATAGTCGGTAGCTTCACGGTCGGCATTGATGCCGTCGGCAAAGATTTCGGCTTCGTAGTTGCCTTCGCTGAGGAAGGAGAGGTCGATGGTGCAGCTACGCGGAGTCCAGTTGGTCATGCTGCCTACAAACCAAGTGTTTCCTTTGCGGCGTGCTATCGTGATGTATTCGGCTATTTTACCATCAAGAGCAATGGTTTCGTCAAAGGTAGTGGGAACCTTGGCGATGAAGTCGGTGCATTCCTGTTCCTTCATGTATTTGCTGGGACTGTCGGCAAGCATCTGCAAGGGTGCTTCGAAGACGGTGTACATAGCCATCTGGTGTACACGTGTACCTTGACTCATGGGGTGGTCGTTGACGGAGCGGAACAGGGAACGGGTGGCATTTACCATAGCTCCCGGCGTATAGTCCATCGGACCGGCGAGTTGGCGCAGATAGGGGGCGGTAACGTCGTAGCGCGGGAAGTCATGCAAGGGTGCACCGTTCACGATGGGCTCCCACTTGCTGTTTTCCAGTCCTTTCACACCTTCAAAGTTGAGGATGTTGGGATAGGCGCGCTGGATGCCGAAGGGTTTCAGTCCGTGTAGGTCAAGCAACATGTGATGCTTGGCGGCACATGCTGCGAGTTGTTCGGTAGAAGAGATGGCGAGTTGGTCGTCGCGGTCGAAGAAGTCAATTTTGAAACCTTTGATTCCCATTTGTGCGTAGTGGCTGATAACTTGTTCCACGGCAGGGGAGATGTCGCCTCCTCCCGTAAGATTGCGCCAGCTTGCCCAGAGGATGATGCCTATGCCCTTTTGGTTGCCGTATGCCACCAGTTCTTCGAGATTGATTTCGGGACTGATGTCTTCCATTAATGATTCCTTTCCGCTCCAACCTTCGTCGATGATGATATACTCCAGCTGGTTTTCGGCGGCAAAGTCGATGTATTTCTTATAGGTGGGCGTATTCATGCCTGCCTTGAAGTCCACGCCGGTCAGGTTACAAGTATTCCACCAGTCCCATGCCACTTTTCCGGGTTTAATCCAGGATGTGTCAGCGATGCGGCATTCGGGTGCGAGGCGTTGCATCATGTCGTTGTTGGCGAGTTGTGTGTCGTGGGTAACAACAAGCACGGCACGCCAAGGATAGGTCTGTTTCCCTGTGGGACGCCCGTTGGGGCAGAAGTAGGGGGCATTGTTGGGCTTGCTGATAACGTCGGCACGTTTGGTAGGGACGAGGTTCAAGCGGTCATAGCCTCCGATGACTGTTTCCAGTGGATAGGGGGCGAATTCTGCCTTCACTCCGTGGGGCATCTGTGGGTTGGCAGTGAGGAACATGCCGGGATAGTTGGACAATCCGGCTTCCATAATGACGGCTTTCTTTCCGTTCTCCAGTTCTACCATCAGCGGAGTAATGGCAAGCGAGTCTTTGTACATGCGAGAGAGGGGGGCCTCATCGTAGTAGGACTCGAAGGAGTAGCAGTAACGCTCGCCGGCGCGATTGTCGTTAATATAGGGCACGAAAGCGTGGTAATCGCGGTCGAAGTTGAACTCGGCAATCTCGTCCTTCACGCAGAAAGGTTTGCGCAGTTCGGAAACAAAACGATAGGCGGCTCCGTCGTCGTAGGCGCGGAACTGTATGCTATAGCCGTTACGGCATTTCAGCGTGAGTTGGTTATAAGTGTCCTTCACACTCGCCTTTTTGTAGAAAGGAGTGGGGAAGGAAGTGTCGACGGAAGTGCGGGTAGCTTTGGTCACCTTCACATCTTTGCCGAAGGTGAAAGCAATGGGCTTTCCCTCAGATTCAGTGCATTGCATGGCAATGTCTGAAGGCAAAAGAACGGTGGTACCGTCGTGGGCAATCGCCCAGTTGAGGGCTTGTCCGGCTTCGATGTTGACAATTAGTTTTCCGTCCGGTGAATTCAGTTGATATTGCTGTGCTTGTGCCGTCAATGCACAAGAAAGCAATAGGCTGGCGAAACAAGTGCTGATTCTGTTCATTTTTATTTGATTATTGATTATTGATTATGAATATTTGTTTAATTCCGTGGATATTTAACCGGAATAGCCATCATTTCTTCTAAGAAGAGAGGGTCGTCGAACTGGCAAGTCTGTCGGTTGTATTGTCCCCCCGGAGTGTCCCATAGCATTGGGCACATGCCGCGCGAGTAGATGGCTTCGGTTACGGAAACACAGAAGAGTCTTATCACTTCCTTTGTTCTGTTTCTGGAGTCGGCGCAATATTCGCCTATGATGACGGGGATTCCTTTGTCTACGCAATTCTTCTTCAGTAGGTCCATATTGTCGTTCAGTTCCTTGAAGTCAGCTTCCGTTCCCCAGCTTTCCCGGCCTACACCCCAATCGACAACCTCGCCTCCACCCAGTATGGCAAAGTTTGCGGGAGTATAGTAATGCACTGTAAGAGCAAGTCGGTTTGCGGGATCATTCGGCATCTTGAACAAGGGGTCGTAAGCATACTCCAAGTTGGTGTTGTAGATTTCCACCAACAGATGACGTTTGGCGTTGTTGCCGCCACTGTTTCTTACTATGTCGACAAAGAGCTGGTTGAGGTCGTTCACGTATCCCAGTGCCTTTGCCTTGTCGGCTTCACTACCGCCCCACGGAGTCCAAATCTCATCGTATCCGATTTCATTCATTGGCTCGAACAGTAAGTGGTCACCGTACTTTTCGAAGCGTTCACATATCTGTTTCCAGATGGAAGTGAATTTTTCTTTTGCTTTGCTGTCGGTGGGTACTTGTTTAATCCATTCGTTTTCGTGGTGGATATTGATGATAGCCACCATGCCACAGTCGAGGGTCCAGTTTAGGATTTTCTCTACGCGGTCCATCAGGTCAGGATGCACTTTGAAGTCGTCGGACAGCAGATTGCCCCAGCTGACCGGTATGCGCAGAGATGAGTAGCCCGCTTTGGCATATCCTTCAATGATTTCTTGTGTGATAATAGGGCTTCCCCATGCTTGTTCGTAATTGAGAATGTTGCTTGGGTCTATCCAGTCGCCCACGGCATCCAGCGTGTTGCCTAGGTTGATGCCCAGTCCCATTTCGTTAATCAGTTGGTGGGTTGTGAGATTCTCGCGTACAGTGTATTTTTCCGGTTCATCGCTTTGGATATAGGCCGCCTGCTCCACGTTGATTTCTTGTATATGCTCCTTTACGCTGACGGTGATGATGGCGTTGCGCACGTCGGGCGTAGTGTTGGGTTCTACGGTTATGTTATAGATTGCCTGTACGGGAGTGCTGCTTTCCGAGGTTACTTTGCACCATGCTTCCGAACTTTGGAAAGTGGCTGGTTCATTGGGGGTGATACCGAATTTCTTGCTACCACCCGTTTGTTCAAAATGGAAAGAAGTAGGCTCTACGATGATTTTCAGCTCCTTTTTATCGTCAGAGCAAGCTGTCATCAGAAATAGAACCAGGCTGGTTAATAAGGTTTTCTTGAAGATTTGTGTCATGGTATCGGTAAAATTTCGTTTTAATAATTTCGGTGTATTTATTTTTAGACGCTGATTCAATTGAATCAGCGTCTAAGAGTTTAAAAGAAGGTGTCACTTTGTGTAATCCTGTGCCAGAATTTAATTCAAATTATTGTATCTTGACAACTCGGAAATTATCAAAATACATTTCGATGTTGTATGGACCGTTTTCGCTGGGATTTGTCATCTGGAGTGCCAACTCGTCACCGTCACGTTTTTGGAACTCGCCCCAAGTGGTTTCGTCTACCAGTTCGGAGAGCGGAATGCTGCACTGCATCCATTGGCCTACTTCGGTTTTTCCGGTGAAGTCGCTCACCGGACGATAGTTCGTGTAGTTGTGAGCCTCATTCCCTTTGAGGTAGATGCGGAATACAGGACCTTCGCCATATTCCACTGCCACGAAGCATTCGAACTGCAAAGCCAGTTCGGAAGTCGGTGTATCGGTAGGCAGGAAGGCTGTGTCAATGCCCCATACGGCACCGTTCTGCAATTGGCCCCACCAGTAATTCCATGCTGAAAGTTCCCCTGATATGCTGTAGCATTTACCATCCGAGAAGAAAGGAGCTGCTGTACCGTCGGCAGTGACGGGTACAGCTTGCCCGCCCCAGGAGAACCAACCGATGTTGTCATAGTTCAATACTATATTCTCCAAAGGATAGAAGCCCGGAACTTCGGCAGTACCGCCCATTGTGGTAATGGCGAGTGAGCAAGTGCCTTGCGGTGCACGCGGCATGGTAAAGGTAAGCATATCGTTAGCTTCGCTTACGGTAACAGTAGAGAGATCTACCGAGCGATTGCCCATTGTGATGGAGGCGATATCCATAAAATTCTGTCCCAGTACGGTAACTGTGGTACCCGTGATAGGCATCATGGAGCTTACCTTGCTGATACTTGGTGGGAGGGCTGTGCGACGGAAGGGAGTAAATGCGGATGCGGTATAGCACTCCACTACCAGACTGCCTTCATCAATCAGGCCTGCGGGAGCATTGAATGATATTTCGTCAAAGTTCTTGTTTACCGTGTAGTCCGTTACTTCTACCGAAACAGGTGCATTGGTGATGTCGTCCACGGCAGTGGTGAAATAAACGCGCTGAATTTCGTAGAAGTTACCGCCCACGATGCGCAGAGGCGTGCCCGTCTCCACGGGGAAGGTTGTGGCTACACGGGTGATGTAGGGTGCGGGCGAGAGTACATGCATGGAGTACGTGGCAATGCCGTGCGAGGTCTCGATACGCAGTTCGCCTTTCAGTTCGGGGTTGGCACCCGTCAGTTGCAATTCGCCGGGGATAGTGAGGATGAGACTGGTGGAAGTGCCGTAGTTGCTATTGAACGAAACTTCTTGTTCGTTGATGAACACTTTCCGCACATCATTCAGATTTTCGCCGATGACTACAATCATGGTGCCCGGATTTACATCGGTGAACGTACTGTCGGCCTTCTCTGGGTCGACAAGACGGATGTGGTGGATTACGGGAACACCGCCGCCCTCGTCATCGTTGCAGGCGGTGAAAAGGTTGCATGCCAACAGGATGGTGAGCAACACAAAAGGAAAATGTATATATTTCATATTAAAGTCGTTATTTGAGATAATGAATGTATAACTTGGTTTATTCACTGAATTCGTATGCTACCGGTTCTTCGTTCAGTAGCGGATTCTGGATGACATCGCTTTCCGGATAAGGCATCAGGATGTTGCCGTGGTGGATTTCGATGTTCTCGCCCGGTTCCTGCCAATTTTCTATGCCTTCGAGGAAAGTGTCGCCTTCTTTCTTGCCGAAGTGGAGGTAACCGTCTTCGTCTTTCACGATGAGGTCTACTGTGTAGCCGCGGTGTTGGTTCTGGAAGTAATTCAGCATGTAGTCGGGTTTCCAGTGATACCACGATACCATGTCATACCAGTTACAATACTCCATCGAGAACTCTACGCGGCGTTCGCGAATGATGTCTTCGAAGGTTACGCGTTCCTTGCGGGGGATACGTGCACGGTCGCGCACCTGGTTCAATGCTTCCAGGCCGGGACCACCGGTCAGTTCTTCGCTGTTGCCCAGACAAGCTTCGGCATAGGTCAGGTAAACATCGGCAAGGCGTAGGATGTAGGTGTTGAGCGGAGAGTTCATGGACTGGATATAACCGTCGTTGTCGTCGTCCGGACCGCCCGGTACACCTTTTTTAATGCAAGAGGTGGCGCCGTCGTAAGTATAACCACCGTCGGCAATGCAGATGTATGAATAGTATGTACCCGGTGTGCAGAAGGTGGCGTTGCGGCGGATAGTGTCGCCCAACTCATATTGCTGGAGCATATCTATACTTGCCTGATAGCTGCTCCATACGTTTACACCGCCGGTCATCTTGCTGTTGACTGCTCCGTTTAGAAGTACAGGTATGCCAACTTTCAATACAGGTAAACATGCCCCAAACAGGAAGCTGATGATTGCACCCAAAACAAAATTCATTTTTTGATATATGTTTATTTTTTTCAGATAATCTGTTTATTTCTTACTATACTTTTGCAACAAGTCTTCTGCAACCTTGTCGCCGAGTTCCTTGGCTTTCTCCAGGTCGGCGTTGTCGCGTGTGCCTCCTTTCCAGCCTGAGCGGGCGAGGTAGACTTTGGCAAGCATGCCTTTTGCACCCCATGCGTTGACACGTCCTTTGGCGGTTGCCACTTCAGGAAGATTCTCGACTGCATAAGTGAGGTCACGAATAACGAGTTCCAGCACATCTTCTTCGCGGTGGAGCGGTTGCATGGGATTGGCAACCACTTTGTCGTTGTCTTCGATGATGATAACCGGTCCCCAGAGGCGAACCATGTAGAAGTAGGCACAAGCACGCATCAGGCGGGCTTCGGCAATGGCTGTGCGCTTGGCACGTTCGCTTACGCTGTTGCTACATTTGGTCTGCACATCACTGATAACTGCATTGGCCATTGTAATGACCGAGTAGAAACCTGTCCATGCATTGGCAAGGTTTTCGCTCAGGGCTGTCACCTTGAAGTTGGTGAACTCGGGAGCTCCCCAGCGACTGAAGTTATCGTTGGCACGGTTACTGCCCAGCGGCACGATGGCGCGGGAGTTGAGGTCGAACCATGCACGGTTGTAAAGCGGTGCAGTGGCTTGTTCGAGTGCATCGTCGGAAGTGTAGTATGTCACATCTACGTAGTTTCCTTCGGGAGCACGTTCCAAAAATGAGTCGCTGCATGCCGTAAGCAGAAGGAGCGATGATATAAGGGTTAGAAATCTGTGTTTCATAACTATATTGAGATTTTAAATGATAAATGATTTGTCTAGCTCATTAGAAATTGAAGTTAAGGCCAAATGTATAGATACGTTGCGAAGGATAGCGCGCATCGTCCACACCACGTAGCAATACATTGTAGTTCAAAGCGCCTATTTCGGGATCGTAGCCTTTGTAGCCTGTGATGGTACAGAGGTTCTGGATGTTGACGTAGAGGCGCAGATGGTCTATCTGCAAACGGCGCAACCATTTCTGTGGGAAGGTGTACCCCAGCGAGATGTTTTTTATGCGGAGGTAGGAAGCGTCTTCAACAAAGCGGTCGGAGATACGGTTGTTGTCGTTGGCGCTACTGGTAGTGATGCGTTGTACTTTGGCTGCATCGGCGTTGGCCACGTAAACATTGGAAAGTACCTCGTCGCCCACTTCGGGGTCGTGCATGGCGATTTGGGCAATGCCGGTAGCTTCTTTCAGCAGGTTGCTGTTACGCATGGGATCGGTGAAGGTGCGGCGAATCAGGTTGATAGCCTTGTTGCCCACCGAGCCGTTCAGGAAGATGTTGAGGTCAAATCCTTTATAAGAAAGGTAGTTGTTGAAGCCGAACGTGAATTTGGGTGCCGGATTGCCGAGGAACGTGCGGTCTTTCTCATCAATTACACCGTTGTTGTCGCGGTCTTCATAGATGTAGTCACCTACCCAGATGCCCGATTTGCCGATGGTCTGGTCTTTCGGGATGGCTACTTGGATGCGGTTGCCCGTTTCGTCGAGCAGGAAGTTGCCGTCGGCACCTTTCTTGTAGAAATCTCCTTCTTCCTTGAACATACCGATTACTTTATAGCCGTAGAACTGCCCGACCGGTTCGCCCACCATGGTGTAGGTCAGTGTTTCCGAACCGTTGATTCCCGAAATAGCGGATGATTCGGAGTAGAGCTTCGTCACTTCGTTGTGGTTGATGGAGAAGGTGAGTCCTGAGGTCCAGGTGAAATCACGTGTCTGGATGTTGTGCGTGTTCAGGGTAAATTCTACACCTTTGTTGGTCATGGCACCGGCATTGACCCACGGTGCACGAATCAGACCGCTTACGTAGGTAGGAAGAGAAGCTTGCATCAGCAGATTGTCCGTTTTCTTGTAATAAGCATCGGCGATGAACTCTATGCGGTTGTTGAAGAGGGCGAGGTCGAGTCCTACATTGAAGGAGTTTGTTTCTTCCCACTTCAGTTCACGATTAGGATAGTTGCCTGCATAGAAACCAGTACCCCAGATGGAGGCTGCCGAAGCCATGGTGACGCCGTAGGCATAGGAACCCGCCCATTGGTTACCTACTACACCCCAACCCAGGCGGAGTTTCAGTGAGTTGATGGCTTCCACATCTTTGAGGAAAGCTTCGTTGTTGACTTTCCAAGCCAATGCTACCGAAGGGAACCAACCCCAACGACTTTCTTTGGCAAACGAAGACGAACCGTCGGCACGGAGTGTAAATGTAGCCAGATACTTATCCTTATATC
>ERZ779937.414-NODE-414-length-18215-cov-2.445319_pt1 | contig 18215 bp, 9 predicted proteins | sample MGYA00511185_ERZ779937 | MGnify/ENA primary metagenome ERZ779937 (study PRJEB29588, sample SAMEA2147216) | human gut metagenome | biome: human gut; feature: human-associated habitat; material: faeces | place: Denmark | collected 2008/2010 ... | reverse complement strand
TATTGGTAAATAGTGGAACCGCTTCTGCTTCCGAAATCTTATCAGGTTCTCTGCAGGATCTCGACCGTGCCGTTATCGTTGGTAACCGTACCTTCGGAAAAGGATTGGTGCAGGTTCCCCGCTCTTTGCCTTATGGCGGAACGATGAAAGTGACTACCTCCAAATATTATATTCCAAGTGGACGTTGTGTACAGGCTATTGACTACAAGCATCGTAATGAAGATGGAAGTGTAGGAACCATTCCTGACAGTTTGACTAAGGTATTCCATACGGCTGCCGGACGTGAAGTGCGGGATGGTGGAGGCGTGACTCCGGACATTGCGGTGAAGCAGGAGAAGCTGCCCAACATTCTGTTCTATCTTGTCAATGACAATCTTATTTTCAATTATGCCACGGACTATTGCCTGAAACATCCTACCATTCCTTCAGCAGAGAAGTTTGAAATTACAGATGCCGATTACGCGGACTTCAAGGCGATGGTGAAAAAGGCGGACTTCAAATACGACCAGCAGACAGAGAAGATGCTGAAGAACCTGAAGGAGATGGCCGAATTTGAGGGCTATCTGACTGATGCTTCGAAAGAGTTTGAAGCGCTGGAGAAAAAATTGTCGCATAATCTGGACCGTGACCTTGACCATTTCTCCAAGGACATCAAGAGCATGATTGCGGTAGAAATCATCAAGCGTTATTATTTCCAGCGTGGAAGCATTATCCAGCAGTTGAAAGATGATGATGATTTGAAAGAGGCTGTAAAGATACTCACTGCTCCGGAAAAATATAAGGAAATGTTGAGTGCTCCGGCAGTGACGTCAATGTCTCTGCAACAAAGAAAGGAGACAGCCCCGGTTTTTCTGAGTACCGCTACGAGAGCAAATGAACATGTTTATGATGAAATAGTATAAGGACACTCTTAAGAGGATTCTTTTATTTGCTCCTTAATTTATACCGGATAGTCTCTGTATAAGCCTTTTATACACGACTATCCGGTTAAGTTGTTTGTAGGGTATTAACTTGTTTTATATTTTTGCAGGTGATAATGAAAATATTGACAAGGTTATGAAACAATTGAATTCTCTGAAAGTATGGCTGTCTGTGGTATTGTTGCTTTGCTTCTCTCTTTCCGGACAAGCCCAGTTCCTGCGCACTTCCTACTTTATGGAAGGAAGTAACCAGCGTATGCAACTCAATCCGGCCTTGATGCCGGGACGCGGTTATCTGAATATTCCCGTGATAGGTTCGTTGAATGCTACCGTCAACTCCAGTTCCCTGGGGTATAGGGATATTATGGACATTATTGAGAACAGTGATGACAGCGACTATTTCATGAGCAATGACTTTATGAACCGACTGGATGCTACCAATAACTTGAATGTGAATTTGAGTACCGACATTCTGTCTGCCGGGTGGTATAAAGGGAAGAGCTTCTGGTCAGTCAATGTAGGGTTGCGTAATGATATCGGTGCCGCCATACCGAAAACCATGTTCCAGTTTATGAATAACATGAGCAGCCGGGAGTTTGGTGACAATATTTCTGACTATTTGGGTATTAACGAAACCATTAATGGACAGAAGCTTGAGATAAATTCCTATGCGGAAGTCGGCCTTGGCTTTGCAAGGAATATCACAGACCGACTGGCTGTAGGTGGTAAGGTGAAGATGCTGCTGGGTATCGGTAACTTAAAGCTGAACATCAACCAGATTCATGTGGAAACTCCTTCTGTCGGCTCTTCAGGAGTGACGAGTAAAGCTTCCATTCAAGTGGATGCAACTTTGGAGAACTCGTCAAAGCTGTTAGAACTTCCCGAGAATGAGAATGGTGATTATATCGATGAAATTGATTTTGGCAGTTTTGGTTTTGCCGGATATGGTGGGGCTATTGATTTGGGAGTATCTTACAAGTTACTGGATAAATTGACACTTTCTGCTTCAGTTCTTGATTTGGGCTTTATCAAATGGTCTAAATCGAATACCAGTATAGCGCGAGCCAATGCAGAGCAGACTTATGATCTTCTTGACCCGGCCTCGCAGCAGGAGTTCATGAATATTGTGAACAGCGGCGAGATTCTTAACTATGACATGTTGCAGCTCAAGACGGAGGAGGCTTCTGAGAAGAGCCGTACCCGTGGATTGACTTCTACAATGGTTCTTGGCGCTGAATATGCCTTACTGAATGATTGGCTGGTAGTGGGTGCCTTGTATACCGGTCGTTTTGCCAAACCGAAAACCTTGAATGAGCTGACTTTCTCTGCCTGCATCCGTCCGACGAATGCTTTCAATGTAGCTGCCAGCTATTCCGTACTTCAAGGAGCCGGTAAAACCTTCGGTCTGGCACTGAAACTGGGTCCTTTCTTTGCGGGAACAGACTATATGTTCTTTGGCAAGAATACGAAGAATGTCAATGCTTACTTGGGGGTTTCTATTCCTTTGGGAAAACAGAAAACGGCTGAAAATTAATAAAGTGAGTTATCAGTTGTCGCGGGTTATCTTTCTATAAAAGAGGATAATCTGCGATTTTGTTTTTACGAAAACGCAAAAAGCTTTATCTTTGCTGGTAAATACCTATAAACAGTACTCATGAGAATTGCAATAACGTTTCTCTTGTTTTTGGTTTTCAGTAGTTTGCTGCAAGCTTCACCCATACCTTTTTCTCCTATAGTGAGGAACTATTCGGTGTCGGATTATAATGCCGGTATTCAGAATTGGGCCATTGCTCAAGACGAAAGAGGAGTGATGTATTTCGGTAATAACAGTGGGCTGTTGGAATTTGATGGAAGTGCTTGGCGGCTGTATGAATTACCGACAAAAGGAATTGTGCGTGCTATATATATCAGTGAAGATGGAAGAATTTATGTAGGCTCTTACGAAGAATTCGGTTATTTTGTCCGTACTCCTTATGACACTCTTGAATATCATTCATTGAAAAATAAGGTGAAAGATTTTGCGTTTCATAATGACGAAATCTGGGATATTGCTTGCGTTCAAGGAGAAATTGTATTTCAATCATTCGGTTCTCTCTTTTTTTATAATGGAAATTCGGTAGAAGGTATTCGAATGAAGAACCTTCCACTGAATTTGTTCCAGGTTGGAAATACTTTTTATTCTCAAAGAATAAACGGTGGACTTTATGTCTTTGCCGGTAGGGAAATGAAAGAACTTATTCCCAGAAAAGCATTTGGAGATAGTGATGTCCTGGCCGGGCTCCCTTATGATGATGCGGTTTTAATGTTTACCCGTAATCAGGGAGGTTTCCTGTATCGAGATGGGAGGGTAGAAAAATGGGAAACTGAATGTGATGATATATTCAAGAAGCATACCATTAATCGTGCGGTGATGACCAAAGATAGTTGCTACGTTGTTGGCACAATATCCGATGGCATATATGCGTTGGATAAAAAGGGAAAGCTGATTTGGAAGGTCAATACGGATAATAAACTACAGAACAATACTGTTTTGAGATTGTATTGTGATGATGACAACAATATATGGACAGCTTTGGATGAAGGTATTGCCTATATACACAACAATTCTTTAATCTATTATTATGAACCTCCATTTCGTAAAATAGGCATGGTATATGATGTTTTGGTAAGGGAAAATGAAGCTTATATTGCTTCTAATCAAGGACTTTATTGGCTTAGGGATGGAAAGACTGAATTAGTTCCGGGTTTGGAAGAACAAGCGTGGTTCGTCGATGAATGGGGAAAACAGATTTTCTGCGGGCACAACAAGGGAACTTTCCTTATATCAGGACTGAAATCAAAGCTGGCATCTGATGTAAAAGGAGGGATGTGTATGGAAAAAATTGAATTGAAGGAACAATCTTTTTTGTTGGAGGGAGCTTATGCGCTTCTGAATTTATATACGGAGACTGCTTCGGGAGAGTATTGCTTTACTCGGTCCTTACGTGGGTTCAGTCACATGATTCGTCATATAGAAGTGGACCATCAAGGGAATATTTGGGCGAAACATTTAAGGAATGGTTTGTATCGCTTTCGGATTGATTCGGATATGAAGCAGGTAAAGGATGTGCGGAAGTATGAGAGTTTGGGAGAAGTGAAAGGTGGGAGTTTTACTTTGTTCAAAATCAATGGTCGGGTAGTTTTTTCTAATGGGGAATATTTCTATACTTACGAAGATATGACTGATTCGATTGTTCCCTATGAAACAATGAATGAACAATTGATGGAATTGAAGGGAATCAAGACTGTGAGTCATGCGAACGGAGATTACTATTGGTTTGTGGGCGACAGGACTGTGTATTTGGTGAAGTGTGCGATAAATACTTTCAATATCGAACTTCGGATTCCATATTCTTTGTTTGACGGTCTGGCTGTGGAAGAACGAGGAAGCGTGGTTTATGACAAGAGAAATAATCATTCCTATCTTTGCTTGAATAATGCTATTGCCCGTATTGAAACAGATAGTTCCTCGTTATATAAATCTCAGACTAGGCGTTCTTTATGGATTTCAGAGATGCAGGTTACTGAGGAATTCAGTGATAAACGGAAAACATTGGTCGTGCAGTCGGGAGTCAAGGTCGAACATGAGTTTAATACAGTGAGTTTTACATTGTGCTATCCGGTTTATAACGATTATACTTATAAAGTAAGATACCGGTTGGAAGGGTATTCTGATCAGTGGATACCCGATGGACGCAATTTGCAGAAAAAGTATGCCCGTCTTCCTTATGGAAGTTATGTTTTTCGGGCGGAGATATATGATACTGGTAGAGTTTTGGCATCGGTAGAGTTTCCCTTTGAGATTTTGTCTCCGTGGTATTTGTCTTATTGGGCTGTGGGAAGCTACATTCTGATAGGGTTGTGCCTGCTGGCCTTGCTGCAATATATTGTTTATCGTTTTGTGAAGAAAAAGAAGGATCGTGTGATTGAGCAGCAGCGTGTAGCCCATCAGGCAGAGCTTGAACGGCAAGAGAAGAAGATTATCGAGTTGGAAAAGGAACAGCTTGAGGCCGATTTGCGTTTTAAAAGCAAAGAATTGTCCAGCGTGGTAATGATGAATATCGCTCATCAGGAGTTTTTGAATTCATTGAAAGAGGAGATACAGAAGCAAAAGTTGTCCGGACAGCATAGTCGTAAGAATTTGGATAAGCTTCTCGCTTTGGTTAACAATAATATAGTGTCTGATGAAGAGAGCTGGATAATGTTTCAAGCTAATTTTGACCGTATACATGAAAATTTCTTCCGGAATCTGAAACTTCAATATACTGATTTGACTTCAGGAGATTTACGCTTTTGTGCATTGCTCCGCTTGAATATGCCGACAAAGGAGATAGCGAAGTTGCTCAACATTTCTACACGTGGGGTTGATGCTGCGAGATACCGGTTACGTAAGAAATTCAATTTGCTTCCGGAAGAAAGTTTGACTGATTTCCTTATAAATTTTAAATGACTGTTTTACAGTAAAATATTAATGGAGGAAGTACTAATATTGTACTTCCTCTTTTGTTTTTTAGTGATGGGTGTACTTTTGTTGTAGTGCGGGATGTGGAGGTTGTCGCATGCTTTTCTTTTATTTGCAGCAAAATAATATTTCTATAAATTAAAAGCATGAAAGACATGAAGCATTTACTTTTCAAGTTACAATCATTTTTAGTCTTGTTGGTGTTTACTGCCGCTAGTGCGTATGCGCAGAAATCTCCGGTCGATATGAATCGTTTCATCGACGATTTAATGAAGAAGATGACCCTGGAAGAGAAAATAGGTCAGTTGAATCTGCCGGTTACCGGTGAGATTACGACCGGTCAGGCTAAAAGTAGTAATGTGGCCAAACGTATTCGTGCCGGTGAAGTGGGCGGGCTTTTCAATCTGAAAGGCGTGGAACGTATCCGCGATGTACAGAAGCAGGCGGTTGAAGAAAGTCGTTTGGGTATTCCTCTCTTATTTGGTATGGATGTTATTCATGGATATGAAACGGTGTTTCCCATTCCTTTGGGATTGTCGTGTACATGGGATATGAAGGCGGTTGAAGAATCGGCACGTATTGCAGCCATTGAGTCCAGCGCCGACGGTATTTGCTGGACATTCAGTCCGATGGTGGATATTTGCCGTGATGCCCGTTGGGGGCGTGTGTCCGAGGGCAACGGTGAAGACCCGTTTCTGGGAGCAGCCATTGCGCAGGCCATGGTACGTGGTTATCAGGGAAAGGATATGAGCCGTAATGATGAAATCATGGCTTGTGTAAAGCATTTTGCCTTGTATGGTGCCGGTGAGGCAGGACGTGACTATAATACAGTAGATATGAGTCATCAGCGCATGTTCAATGAATACATGTTGCCCTATCAGGCGGCGGTTGATGCCGGTGTGGGCAGTGCGATGGCCTCTTTCAATGAGGTCGATGGCATTCCTGCCACTGGAAACAAGTGGTTGATGACGGATATACTGCGTAAGCAGTGGGGATTTGACGGCTTTGTGGTGACAGACTATACTGGAATTGCTGAGATGACCGACCACGGTATGGGCGATACGCAGACTGTTGCCGCCTTGGCACTGAATGCAGGTGTGGATATGGATATGGTGAGCGATGCATTTGTAGGTACGCTCAAGAAGTCATTGACAGAAGGAAAAGTGACAGAAGAAGCAATTAATGCGGCTTGTCGCCGTATTTTGGAAGCTAAGTACAAGTTGGGCTTGTTCGATAATCCTTATAAATACTGTGATGTGAAGCGTGCCAAGAAGCAAATCTTTACCAAAGAGCATCGTGCTGTTGCGCGTAAGATTGCTTCGGAGAGCTTGGTGTTGTTGAAGAACGAGGGTAATGTGCTTCCGCTGGCCAAAAAAGGCACTATTGCTGTGGTAGGTCCGTTGGCAGACAGCCGCAGTAATATGCCGGGTACTTGGAGTGTGGCTGCTGTATTGAAGAATGCAACTTCTTTGGCTGAAGGTTTGAAGGCGGTAGCAGGCGATAAAGCCGGAATATTGACTGCGAAAGGCTGTAATTTGATGAGTGATGCCGAATATGAGAAACGTGCCACTATGTTCGGACGTTCTTTACACCGTGACAATCGTTCGGACAAGGAGTTGCTGGACGAGGCTCTTGCCGTGGCTGCCAAATCGGATGTTATTGTGGCTGCGCTCGGTGAGTCTTCGGAAATGAGTGGAGAGAGCAGTTGCCGCACGAATCTTGAAATGACCGACACCCAACGCATGCTGTTACAAGAATTATTGAAAACAGGAAAACCAGTGGTACTGGTACTGTTTACCGGTCGTCCGCTGGTACTGAACTGGGAGCAGGCAAACGTGCCAGCCATTCTGAATGTATGGTTTGCGGGCAGTGAGGCAGGTTTTGCCATCGGTGATGTACTGTTTGGTGATGTGAATCCGAGTGGGAAGCTGACTACGACTTTCCCGAAGAGCGTGGGACAGATTCCTTTGTTCTACAACCACAAGAACACGGGCCGCCCTCTTGCCGACGGTGCATGGTTCCAGAAATTCCGCAGCAACTATATAGACATAGACAATGAACCGCTTTATCCTTTTGGTTTCGGCTTGAGCTATACCACATTCTCTTATAGCGACGTGTCTTTGGACAAGACTAGCATGACGGATAAGGGCGAACTGACTGCTACCGTGACTGTGACCAATACCGGCAAGAGAGACGGTGCAGAAGTGGTTCAACTTTATATTCGTGACCTTGTGGGAAGTGTAACCCGTCCGGTGAAAGAGTTGAAAGGCTTTGAGAAGATTTTCCTGAAAGCCGGTGAATCTAAAAAAGTATCTTTCAAGATTACTCCCGAATTGCTGAAGTTCTACAACTACAATCTTGATTTTGTATGCGAGTCCGGTGACTTTGAGGTGATGATTGGCAGAAATAGCCAGGACGTAAAGAAAGCAGCGTTCAAGTTACTCTAACTGATTCCCAAGGCGGCAATATGCAGCATTCGAGTCACTGCGTTGAAATGGCATTGTTGCTGCATATTGTCTACATCTTCACTGCAAACGTTTTGCAGTATTTGCTTGGTATATAATCTATCGTATAATGGCAATCGGTTATGGAAATCTTATGGTCGGCTTTGAGGCAGTGAAAGGTATGACGTTCTTGAATATGGGATAAAAAACTTCAGAATAGGATAAAAGCCCCCTTTGCTTTTCTATCTTCTTGCTCTATATATATGAATAGTACCTAAATATTTATTGTACTTTTATATTCCTTATAATCTGTCGTTTATGTTATACAGTAGTAGTAATGATGTACCCCTCCGGTGAACTGTGGTACTCTTGTGGTAGCTTGTTTTTTGACATATATCAACTTCTCCGGTATGTTTGCAAAAGAATTTTAAATCAATACAAAATGAAGAAAAATCTACTAATTACATGTGTGATGTTATTGTTTGCCATTACTTCGATGGCACAGAACAAAATTACGATTTCGGGTGTCGTTACGGACAAGACAGGCGAAACTGTTATCGGTGCTTCTGTTCGTGTAAAAGGGCAGGAGAGTAAAGGTAGTATTACTGATATAAATGGTAAATATCAGATTGTTGATGTGGCATCTAATGCTACCTTGATTTTTAGTTATATAGGTATGCGTGAGCAGGAGATTGCCGTAAATGGGCGTTCAACTATCAATGTGAAGATGGAAGAGGACAGCCAGCTCATTGATGAGGTGGTTGTAGTTGGTTATGGTAGTGCCAAGAAACGCGACTTGACCGGTTCTATCGTTACTGTGAAAGCGGACGAGATTGCCTCTAAGCCTTCTACCAATCCACTGGCATCCATACAGGGTAAGGTTGCCGGTGTACAGGTGGTGAATACGGGTCGTGCAGGACAAGACCCTGAAATCCGTGTTCGCGGTACGAACTCCATTAACGGTTTCAAACCCCTTTATGTGGTAGATGGACTGTTCACGGACAATATCAATTATCTGAACACTGCGGATATTGAATCTATGGAAATCTTGAAAGACCCTTCTTCTTTGGCTATTTTCGGTGTGCGTGGTGCCAATGGTGTAATCATCATTACTACTAAAAGGGCAAAAATAGGGAAGACGATGGTCAACATCAACTCTTCAGTGGGTTGGAAGGTTATTTATGACCGTGTAGGTGTGACGAATGCCGAAGAGTTTAAGATGCTGTACAACGAGCAGTTGATATCTCAAGGAAGCGACCCTTATGATTATACTCAATGGACTGGTAATACTGATTGGCAGAATGAGATATTCCAGACAGGTTTTCTGACCAATAACAATGTGAGCATTACGGGTGCAACGGATAAGAGTAAGTTTTATTTGGGTTTGGGTTACGTCATGGAAGAAGGTTCCATTAAAACGGAAAAGCTCAATAAGTTTACCGTAAACTTGAACAGTGAATATAGCGTAACCGATTTCCTGCGTTTTGGTTTCCAGCTTAATGGAGTTCGTGCCAAGTATCCTGATGCAAAGGGTGTGGATGGTGCTTTGAAGGCTGCTCCTATTGCTCCTACTCATGACCTTGAATCGGGACTGATACATACGCTGCCCGACTTCCAGCGTGCACAAGTGTGGAATCCTCTTATTGAAACAGAGCTGCGCGGTGCTCACAACAAGTCTGAAAACTATCGCGTGGCAGGTAATGTGTTCGGAGAGATAGATATTCTGAAGAACCTTACGTTCAAAGCAACTTTCTCTATGGACTATGCTTCCAGTCAGGGACGTTCATATTCTCCGCTGATTTATGTTTATAATCCCGATGTGGAGGGGGGGAAAGAACGGTTGACTGAAAGAGAAAGTGTGAACCAAAGCAAGTCTACCTCTCTTGCTGCACAGTCTGACTATGTGTTGACTTATCTCGGACAGTTTGGCAATCATGGATTGACATTGACTGCCGGTCTTACAACCAATTACAATGAGTCTTCCAGTTTGAGTGGTGGACGCAGCCAGCTTGCGGGCTACGGCATTTTGGTGGGCGACGACCCGGACAGATGGTGGCTCTCTACCATCGACGATGTATCTACGGCAACTAATGGCGGTTCTCAGAGTGACAGATTTACCATGTCTTATTTGTTCAGAGTATTGTATAACTACAAGAATCGTTATTTACTTAATGCTTCTTTCCGTAGGGACGGTTCATCTGTTTTCTATAAGACAGGTAATACTTGGGACAACTTTTACTCTTTCGGTGCCGGTTGGGTAATGACCGAAGAGAAGTTTATGCAGAACCAGAATGTAATTAACTTCTTGAAGTTGAAAGGCTCTTGGGGTGTGTTGGGTAGCCAGAATACTGGTTCCAGTTATCCGGCATATGCCACCATTGTTAGTTCGGGTTCAGCTGTGTTCGGTGACAATATCATTGCGGGTAAAGGCCCCAACAAACTGATTTCACCTACTTTGGGATGGGAACGTAATTATTCATGGGAAGTAGGTTTTGACATGCATATGTTCAATGATCGTTTGCAGCTTTCTCCGGTTTATTATAACAAAACAACAAAAGATATGTTGACTTCCATTCCGGGTATTGCAGGTACTGTTCCCGGATTACAGAATGTGGGTGAGATTCGCAATCGCGGTTTTGAACTTAGTGCTTCTTGGAACGACAAGATTGGGGAAGATTGGAGATATGGATTAGGTGCTAATTTGAGCACTATTGATAACAAGGTGCTTTCACTGGTAAACAAAGACTATAATATTATCAGTGGTCCCTCACGTGTTTCCGAAGGTTATCCGATTGGCTATTTCTATGGTTACAAGGTTGAGGGTGTATATCAGAACGAAGACGACATCCGTTTCTCTCCGATTAACTCGGTTGGCTCGGTAACACCGGGTGACTTGAAATTTGCTGATGTTGACGGTAATGGCAAAATTACTGATAATGACCGTACAATGATAGGTAATCCAACTCCTGATTTTACTTACGGTTTTAATGTTAATTTGGGATGGAAGAATCTGGACCTGACTGTTGACATGATGGGTGTTTATGGAAATGAAATTTACCGTAATTGGGGAAGCAGTAGCTATGCACAACTGAATTATCGCACAGAGCAATTGAATCGTTGGCATGGAGAGGGCACTTCCAATTGGGAGCCCTTGCTCGACCCTTCACACAAAATAAATCAGGAGGCTTCCACGTATTTCATCGAAGATGGCAGTTTCTTCAGAATCCGTAATATCGAATTGGGGTATAACTTTGACAAACGACTGTTGAATCGTATCAAGGTACAGTCACTGCGTCTTTATACCAATGTGCAGAATCCCAAGACCTGGAGCCGTAATGGAGGATATACTCCGGAAGTGGGCGGAAGTGCTATTTCGTTTGGTATTGATGGTGGAGGCTATCCTATGCCTACAGTTTATACGATTGGTTTTAATTTGACTTTCTAAAATTATATAGAGACAGACTATGAAGAAGATATTTTATTATATAGCATTTTTAGCAGTAAGCTTTGCACTAACTTCGTGTGAGGATATGTTTGATAGAAAACCGCTTGGACAACAGACAGAGGATGATTTGACTGGTGGTACTTATGAAACACAGGTTTTTAATATGTATGCCAAGTTGCGCGGTTTTCATTTGACAAGCGGCAATACTGCATTGGCAATCCACGGTATGCGTTCTGAGGACGCAGAGAAAGGAAGTACATTGTCCGATGGAGCTGCTACCGGCAAGATGTTCGATGACTTTGAATATTTGGCAAGTAATGGGATGATTAAGAGTTATTGGAATGATAACTATTCATTGATACATAAGGTAAATGATTTGCTTGATGAGATGAGCCAAAATCCGTCATTGACAGAAGGTGACCTCGTCAATAAGGGGGAAGCTTTGTTTGTACGTGCTTTCTGTTATTTCAACCTTGTACGCGCTTTTGGTGAAGTGCCTTTGATTGACTTTAAAGTTTATGATGCAGCTGAGGCAAATGTTCCAAAGTCTTCTGTGGCAAAGATATATGAATTAATAGATTCTGACCTTACGGAAGCCGAAAACAGTCTGCCCAGAACGTGGGAGCAACTTTATGTAGGTCGTCTCACTTGGGGAGCTGCTCGTTCTCTTCATGCACGCACATACATGATGCGTAATGACTGGGGGAATATGAAGGCTGCCGCTGAAGAAGTGATTAACTCCGGTTTATATAATCTGAAAACACCTTATGAAGACATATTCCGAGAAAAAGGTGAAAACTGTAGTGAATCTGTTTTTGAATTGCAATGTACGGCAACAGAATCACAACCAGGTTCTAATGACATAGGAAGCCAGTTTGCTTCCGTTCAGGGTGTACGTGGCGCAGGCGAGTGGAATCTCGGTTGGGGGCAACACACCGCTACTCAAGAATTGGCAGATGCTTTTGAAGAGGGAGATCCGAGAAAAGACGAAACTTTGCTTTATTTTATACGCAACGGCAAGGACGATCCAGAGTCCATACCTGCTAACAAGCCTTATGGTGAGAAACCTATTTCGAATGCTGATGTTATAGCTAAATACTTTAACAAGAAGGCATATACGGACCCGGCGATGCGTTTGAAATTCACAAAGGGAGGATATTGGGTAAATATTCGTCTGATACGTTATGCTGATGTGGTATTAATGGCTTCCGAAGCTGCTTGTGAATTGGGTGATTTATCTTCTGCCCGTAACTATTTGGAGATGGTGCGCGCTCGTGCTCGTGGCAATAATATCGGAATTCTACCGGAAGTGACGACCAACAACCAGAATGAACTGCGTGAGGCCATTCGTCATGAAAGACGTGTTGAGTTAGGTATGGAGTTCGACCGTTTCTACGACTTGGTTCGTTGGGGTATTGCTAAAGAGGTACTTCATGCGGCAGGCAAGACCGGTTATCAAGACAGACATGCTTTGTTGCCCATTCCGCAAGACGAAATTGACAAGTCGAATGGTGTATTGGTTCAAAATCCCAATTATTAATCTATAAATGTACTAACTACTTATGAAAAAATATATAGTATCTGTGGCTTCTTGCCTGTTTGCATTGTGTATGCAGTCTTGTTTTCAGGATATGGATCATCCTGCTTTCGACTACCCTGAGAGTACAGGTGAAGTACCTACTACCCCTTTGAAGATGTATCTTCCTTTTGATGAAGAGGACATTCGGGATAAAGGTGAATGGGGATTTTTGGTAGCAGATAACGGTAATGCCAAGTTTGCGGAAGACGGAATCGCTGGCATGGCCTATCAAGGTGCTGAGAATGCTTACATTTTGGCCAAGACTCCTTCTATATTGGAAAATAACATGCCCACTATCGGTGATTTGACTGTAGCTTTCTGGATGAGAACCACTAAGAATACTTCTGCGCAAGGTTTGTTCTCTATCCCTAACTCTATTAAATTCTGGGGCAACTTCGACATCTTCTTGGAGAATAATAATAGCGAGACTCAGGCATTTTTCAAGGTTCATATCTTCAATCAGACAGCAAAAGAGAATGATGAAAGATGGGTTGAGGCAAAAATAGATGATATTTTTGGTAGCGAATGGGTGCATCTGGCTTTTGTGTATGATGGCAATACTTCTACCATTACTGTTTATCGTAATGGTGAGGGTGTCTTTACCAAAGAATTGCCAGATTGTGGGAAATTGAAGTTTAATAATGTAGGCGCTTCTTTGGCTGTTGGTGCATTTCAGTTCAGCACTACTCCGAGTCTTACTTCGGGTGCAGGAGCACAAACCTGGGCAAAGAACTTTCCCGGTCAGCTTGATCAGTTCCGCTTATATGACAAGGTGTTGACGGCAACCGAAATTCAGAGTATTTACTCTGGAAAAGAATGAAGCTACACTTTAATCTGATGATAGGATGAAAGTATTATATTTCATAGTATGTCTTTTGTTGGTTGCGTGCAGTGGTGATAATCAACCTGAAGTGAATCAGCCTTTCGAGTTGAAGAATATCATTGTGGGTGACCAACAAAACCAACAGACATTTGAGAATGTTGCTCCCAATGTAGCCATTGTTTTGGAGTTCTCGGATGCTGTAGATGAGGCTTCAGCCCGTAACAATATTGCTTTGAAACATGAGGAGCTTCCTGTAAGCTGCGATTATGAGTTCCTGCAAGAGAAAAAAGTATCGGTGACTCCTAAGGGAGGCTTTAAAGTCTTGTCATCGTATAAATTGATTGTCAATCCGGGGGTGAAATCCACTTCCGGGACACTGCTTTCCAATGGCAAGGTTTGTATGATTAAGACTGGAATGGATGATACAGACAAGTTTGAGCGTATCCCTGATGAGGACTTGTTGACATTGGTACAGAAGCAGACCTTTAAGTACTTCTGGGACTTTGGGCATGAATATTCCGGAATGGCGCGCGAACGTACTACTTCGGGCGATGTCGTTACTACCGGTGGTACCGGCTTTGGCGTGATGGCCATGCTGGTAGCTGCTGAACGGGGCTTTATTACCCGTCAGCAAGCTGTTGAACGAGTGCAGAAGATAGTTACTTTTCTTGATAAGGAATGTACGGCTTATCATGGTGCTTATGCACATTGGATAAATGGCGCAACGGGAGCAACCAAACCTTTCAGTGAGAAAGACAACGGTGCCGATTTGGTTGAGACATCCTTGTTATTTCAAGGTTTGCTTGCCGCTCGAGCCTATTTCAAGGAAAATACGGAAGTAGAAAGCAGGTTGCGTGCCGACATAACCCGTCTTTGGGAAGCTATTGACTGGACTTGGTTCCGGAAAAATGGTGAAGATGTACTATATTGGCATTGGAGTCCCGATTACGGTTTTGAGAAGAACCTGGCAATAAGAGGATGGAATGAGTGTCTGATTACTTATATACTTGCTGCTTCGTCTCCAACACATGCTATCGATAAAGTTGTATATGAAGCGGGCTGGGCTAAAAATGGAGGAATCAGGAATGGAAAATCTTATTATGGCATCACTCTTCCTTTAGGTTCGGATAAAGGGGGACCGCTGTTCTTATCTCAATATTCTTTTCTAGGCATTAACCCACAAGGACTGGAAGACCAATATGCCGATTACTGGATGCAAAATCGCAATCATACGTTGATTAATTACAATTATTGTAAGGAAAATCCTAAAGGATATACGGGTTATAGCGCTTCTTGTTGGGGGTTGACGGCAAGTGACGGCGATACGGGATATTCAGCTCATTCACCTACTAATGATAAAGGGGTCATTGCTCCAACAGCTGCTTTGTCTGCATTTCCTTATACTCCGGAGGAGTCAATGGAAGCGCTGCATTTCTTCTATTATAAGATGGGAGACAAACTTTGGAAAGATTATGGTTTTATAGATGCCTTTAATTTGACGGCAGATTGGTACGATACTCAGTACATAGCCATTGACCAAGGGCCGATAATCTGTATGATAGAGAATTATAGAACAGGTCTCCTTTGGAATTTATTTATGTCTATACCGGAAATCCAACAAGGACTGAAGAAGCTTGGCTTTCAGAGTCCGTGCTTAAACTAAAAGAATGATTATGATGAGAATATTAATATATTTGATACTTTTGCTATACCCTTTTAATTTGATTTCGGGACAGAAAAAGCAGAAGCGGCTTTCTGACGACGAACTTATGACCCTCGTTCAGAAGCAAACTTTCCGTTACTTTTGGGATTTTGCCCATCCTGAATCCGGATTGGCGCATGAACGGAGTAACGGTGGTGCCGAGACAGCTACCATTGGTGGGTCGGGATTCGGAGTGATGGCTATCATTGTCGGCATAGAACGCGGGTTTATCACCCGTGAACAAGGTGCTGAACGTATACTGAAGATTGTTCGTTTCTTGAGCGACAAGAATACCGACAGTTATCACGGCATGTGGGCACATTGGATGAACGGTAAAACCGGTAAGACCATTCCTTTCAGCCGTAAGGATGATGGAGCCGATATTGTAGAATCCGCTTTCATGTTCGAAGGTTTGTTGGCTGCCCATCAGTATTTTATAAAGGATAATCCGACGGAAAACCGTATCCGGGGAATGATTAATAATCTGTGGCGCCAAGCAGAGTGGAATTTTTTCACTCAGGGGCAAGATGTGATGTATTGGCATTGGTCACCCTATAACGGGTGGGCGATGAACCATCAGATTAAAGGTCATAACGAGTGCCACATTATTTATATTTTAGGTGCGTCTTCTCCTACTTATCCGATTGCCGAGAGTGTTTATCATAAAGGCTGGGTCAATGCGAATACTTTTCTGAATGGTCGGGAGTATTATGGCATCAGGCTTCCTCTCGGAAACGATAACGGTAAGGGCGGTCCTTTGTTCTTTACTCATTACTCTTACATGGGGCTTGATCCGCATGGCTTGAAGGACCGCTATGCTGACTACGAGGAACAAATGAAGGCCCATACCTTGATTAACCGTGCCTATTGTATCGACAATCCGAAGGGATATAAGGGTTACGGTGAGAAATGCTGGGGATTGACAGCCAGTGACGGTGATAAAGGCTATTCGGCCCATAGCCCCGGAAATGATCGCGGCGTGATTACGCCTACTGCGGCCCTTTCATCCATCCCTTATACACCGGAATATTCTTTGGAGGCCATGCGCTATTTCTATGAAGAACTGGGTGACCGTCTTTGGGGTGAATATGGGTTCAAAGATGCATTTAATCTGACTGAGGATTGGTTTGCGCCTTCGTATCTTGCCATTGACCAGGGACCGATTATTGTGATGATAGAGAACTATCGCACCGGTTTAATTTGGAAGCTTTTCATGAGTCATCCCGATGTACAGAAGGGATTGAAGAGATTAGGCTTTACGTCTCCTTATTTGAATAAGGCTGATTAGGTTTGGCAGGATTTGATTTTGGTAAATTTTATATAGATTAAAAAGGATTATAACCATGAAAAACGTGCTTTTCAATAGTGTATTGGTTGCTTTCGTATTGCTTGTCGCCTCGTGCGGCAAGCAACCGGAAGCTAAGGTGGAGGTGATGTCGTTTAATATCCGTCTGGATCATGTAGCGGACAGTATGAATAACTGGAAATACCGTAAGGATAATGCAGCACAGATGATTGCTTATTATGCTCCGGACATTGTGGGCATGCAGGAGGTGGTAAAGAATCAACTCAATGACTTGAAGGAGCGTCTTCCTCAATATACTGCCCTTGGCGTAGGTCGTGCAGATGGAAAAGAGAAAGGCGAATATTGCTCCCTTTTTTATAAGACAGAGCGTTTTGAGCTTTTAAAGAACGGAGATTTCGGACTGAGTGAGACTCCCGATTCCATCGGAAAGAAAGGCTGGGATGCGGCATGCGAGCGTATCGTGACTTGGGCTGTGTTGAAAGACAAGGTGAGTGGCAGGAAAGTAGCTGCTTTCAACACCCACTTTGACCATGTAGGTGAGGTGGCACGTCGAGAAAGCGCTAAGTTAATACTCGAGAAGATAAAGCAAATAGCGGGAGAGCTTCCGGTAATTATCACTGGAGACTTTAATGGAACGGTAGACTCCGAGCCGGACACTATATTGACGGAAGGTGGAATGAGGAACGCTTGTTCCACGGCAAAGGTCGTTTACGGACCGACATGGAGCTTTCATGACTTCGGACGTATTCCGGTGGAGAAGCGCAGGCTGATAGATTTTATATTCGTAAATGCTTCTGTAGAGGTGGAGCGTTACCGCACAGTTGGCGATAAGCCGGACAATGGCTATCTTTCCGACCATGCTCCCGTATTGGTTACTTTGAAACTGTAAAGAGGCACTCGTCTAATTCTATTCTGCATTATTTACAAATCATAAGGGCTCAAGAAACACTTGTATACTGAACCTAATTCAGTCGTATAGTGAATGCCATTCAGTCGTATACTGAATAGGGTTCAGTCGTATACTGAATGCACTGTATTCTAACTGTACTGATAATCAGTAAATTATAAAACGGTATTACGCCTTTGATAAATTACAACAAATAATGAATACATGAAAAATAAACTATCCTGGGGAATTGCCTTGTTGCCCTTTGTTCCTTCGGTTTGGATGCAAGGACAAGAACAGAAACAAGGAATAGGAAACAGGCGTCCTAACATTATTTTTATCATGAGTGATGACCATGCCCGACAAGCAATGAGTATATATGGACATCCCATAGGTAAAATAGCTCCTACTCCCCATATTGACCGTATTGGGCATGAAGGGGCGGTATTTCAGAATAATTACTGTTGCAATTCCATTTCCGGTCCCAGTCGTGCAGCCATACTGACTGGTAAGCATAGTCATAAGAATGGTTTTATGAGGAATGGAAATAAAGGATTTGACGGTTCGCAGCAGACACTGCCGAAGATATTGCAAGCAAACGGTTATGAA
>ERZ779937.409-NODE-409-length-18327-cov-4.116134_pt1 | contig 18327 bp, 14 predicted proteins | sample MGYA00511185_ERZ779937 | MGnify/ENA primary metagenome ERZ779937 (study PRJEB29588, sample SAMEA2147216) | human gut metagenome | biome: human gut; feature: human-associated habitat; material: faeces | place: Denmark | collected 2008/2010 ... | reverse complement strand
GGCAGCTAAAAAAGCTTATGTTGAAAGTTTAGACCCAGAGGATGCCTTAGTTGAATTAAGTGGTTTATCTTTACAAAGACATGTATCAAGTAGATAGAATATTTTATCTACTTTTTTCATACAATTAATTGGTGATATATATGGGTGAAGTAAGTTTTGGAACACAAGAAGTTAAAAGTGTCCTGTATATTGGACACTTGTTTATTATAACATTTATTAAAGGTTTATTAAAAAGAAAGAGGTGGTAAAAATGAGAAATAAATAATGACAATGAAAATATAAAATGATATAATAACAGTAACTATATTTTGAATAATATTCATTTAAGGAGGAATTTATTATGGAAATTAAAGAATTATTTGGTTTTGAAGGAAAGAATGTAGTTATTACTGGTGCGGCAAGTGGTATGGGGAAAGATGCTTGTGAATTGCTGATTGAATTAGGCGCTAATGTTTATGCTGCTGATTTAAATCCTATTGATTTACCTGTCAAAAAAGCATTTCAAGCTAATTTAGGAGAAAAAGAAGAAATCGAAAAATTAGTTGATCAATTGCCAAATGACATTTTTGCTTTTTATTCATGTCAAGGTATTTCTCATTTCCGGTTGCTAAATATGCATACAAAGTAGCGATGATAGCCTCTGTCTGAGGCCACCAGAATTTCATGTCTTGGGAATAATCCTGTGGCGGAAGGTTCTTGCAGTCTTTGAAGTTGATGATACCTCCGAATTCTTTGTCCCATCCCCACTCCCAAGACCAATCAAGGATAGTGAGGGCCAATTCCGTAATATCTTTGTCCCAATTACGGTATTTGGCTTCTTCCAGCAGAAACCAGGCTGTCTCGATACAATGTCCCGGATTGATGGTGCGGCCCATGTTGCTGTCGATGAATTCTCCATGGGGACCTACCGTTTCAAGCAACGCCTTGAATTCGGGATGCATGAAATCTTTGCGCAGTTGGGCGATGGAAGCGTCAATCTGTCCGTTGAAGCTTTCATCTTGAATGGCCTGACGGATACGTGATGCTACATTAATCAGGATCATTGTGATGGAATGTCCTTTCATAGGAAGAGTATCCAGATATTTTGGAGGGAGTATGCCTGGTGTTTCCATAAAATACTGCATCCGTTTGAACAAGTCTAATGCTTTTACGGCATACGTCTGGTCACCGGATGCGATGGCATATTCCGACATGGCGATGGCTGCGAATGACTCCGAGAAAATATAACGGCGTTTGCGCAAGGGAGTGCCTTCGGCAGTCACTTCGAAATACATACGTCCGTCAGAGTCAAAACAATGCGCTTCTATAAAGTCTATTGTACTTTTAGCTGCCGCCAGCCATGCTTCGTTCTTTTCTATATTATTATATGCATAGGAACAGATAAAAGCAAATCTTCCTTGGAACCACACTGATTTGGTGGTGTCCATCAAGCTGCCGTTTCGGTCAACGCAGGTATAAATACCTCCATTGACCTTGTCCAGCCCGTATTTCAGCCAAAACGGCATGATATTGGTGGTCAGATCTGTTTTGTATGATTCCGACCATTCTTTTATATAGTCTATTGAAAACATCGTGGTTCAGGTTTATTTGTTACATCTTTCGAAGAAATTGATTGCTTCCAGTTCGGCTTTCATGGCAGCTTCTTCCTCATCTGTCATGTTCTGGAACGGAGTCCGGTTCTTTCCTAAATCCAGCCCGATCAGTTTCATGATGCGTTTACCGCCAACGATGTTTCCACGATAGTGACAGATGACATTGATAACTTCCTGTGCGAAATTCTGGCGTTCGCGTGCCAGTTCCAGATCACCGGCTTTCCATGCTTCGATAATACCTGTGAGTTCTTTGCCGTTATAGTTGGTTGTTCCACCGATACCGCCCTGTGCACCGCCCATAGCCAGACAAGGAAGGATCGTTTCATCCTGGCCGTGCAACATGTCAAATTTGCCATTTTTATATAAACGGCATTGGTTGTATTCATACAGGCTTTCGAAAGTATATTTGATACCGGCGAAATTAGGAATGCGACCGTCTACGGCTTCCAAGAATGCTACCATTGAGAGGAATGCTCCGTTGAAAGCTGGGATATGATAAAAATAGAAAGGAAGTGCAGGAGCGCCGCATGCTATTTCTTCGCAGTATTTCACCAATTCTTCAATGCGTCCTACTTTGGGGAAAGGAGGTGCCATTGCTCCGATACCCCATGCTCCGATTTTCTGAGCGTGTTCTGCCAGACGTTTGCTTGATTTTACACAAGTGCTTCCTACATGGACAATGACTTTGAATCCTTCGGGTGCTACTTCCATCCAACGTTCAGCCAGTTTCATGCGTTCGTCTTCTGTCAGCATATAGCCCTCTCCGGAAGAACCATTGATAAATACGCCTTGAAGTCCGTTTCTAACCAATAGTTGGCAATAGGCTTCAATAGGTTCATAATTTACTTCTCCGTTCTCATAAAAGGGAGTAAAAGGTGCGTCAATTAATCCGTGAATCTTTTCCATAGCCTTTAATTTATTTGAAATGAATATTTTATATTACTTAATCATGTTGCGTGCAAATATATAAATGATTTATGAAAACAACAAGTGAAAACTAAATTTATTTATTAATAATCGCTCTTTTAATAAATAGAAAGATAAATAAGCGACTTAGAAACGTTCTTTAAATGTATATGGAAAATGGAATTGTTACAAAAAATGATAATTAGCTTACATCTTCTAAAATAATTTTTGAAAATTCTCTTTAAATGTGATTTGATTTCATAAAAAAATAACTATATTTGTGGACATTAACGGAATATTTTATTATGGGTGAGAATTTGTTGAAAGAAATTGAAAAGGGCTCAAAGATGGCTGTGATGAAGAAGAAAATCATTACCCATTATATTTATAATGGAAGCTCTACGATTACTGATTTAGCAAGAGAGATGGATTTAAGTGTGCCTACAGTTACAAAATTCATTGATGAAATGTGTGAGGAAGGTTACATTAACGACTATGGAAAGCTGGAAACCAGTGGGGGAAGACATCCCAGTTTGTATGGTTTGAATGCAGATTCCGGATATTTTGTAGGTGTTGAAGTGCGTCAGTTTTCCATTAACTTAGGGTTGATAAATTTTAAAGGAGATGTAGTTCAGCTAAAAATGAATGTTCCTTTTAAAGCGAAGAATACCCCTGAGAGTTTAGACGAATTGTGTAAGTTGATTAAACATTTTCTTCAAAAAGTCAGTGTTGAGAAAGATAAGATATTAAATATTAATGTAAATCTTTCCGGGCGTGTGAATCCGGATTTGGGATATAGTTACAGTATATTCAATTTTGATGAGCGCCCGTTGACGGATGTCATATCAGAAAAGGTGGGTGGTTATCGTGTCTCTATTGATAACGACACTCGTGCTATGATTTACGGTGAGTATATGCAGGGTGTTGTGAAAGGTGAGAAGAATATCATCTTTATCAATGTCAGTTGGGGATTGGGTATGGGAATTATCATTGATGGAAAGATTTATAAAGGAAAATCCGGTTTCTCTGGCGAATTCGGGCATAATTTTGGATATGAGAATGAGATTATCTGCCATTGTGGGAAAAAAGGATGCATAGAAACGGAAGTTTCGGGGGCTGCTTTGCATCGTATTCTGTTGGAACATATTAATAATGGTGAAAACTCTATTATCTCCAATACCAAGAAAAATTTGGAAGATTTGACCTTGGATGATATCATTGATGCGGTAAATAAGGAAGATTTGCTGTGTATTGAACTGGTGGAAGAAATCGGAGTGAAATTAGGTCGCCATGTAGCGGGACTTATTAATATATTTAATCCGGAGCTAGTCATTATTGGTGGTGCATTGTCACGTACAGGTGATTATTTGACACAACCCATCACTACAGCTATTCGAAAATATACACTGAACTTGATGAACCGTGATTCTGTTATTGTAGAATCTAAATTGAAAGAAAGAGCCGGGATCATCGGTGCTTGTATGTTGTCGCGCAGTAAACTGTTTGAATAAATATGTAGGTATTATAAAATAAGGGATGAGTCCATTACATGATTCATCTCTTATATTGTCTTCTTGTTAAGTTTAACTCTGAGCAAGCTTAATAAGTTAAGGAGCTAGTATTATGGTTGATAGAACACATGGTGAAACTAAACTTTGGGAATCTTTCATTAAAGGAGAAACGGCGGCATTTGAAGAAGTTTATCGACGCTATTATTCGTTATTGTATTCCTATGGAATTCGTATGGTAGGTGACAGAGAGCTGGTTGCTGATACCATACAGAATCTGTTCGTCAAGTTGATCTTAAATTGTAGGAATTTGCATTATACTGATAATGTAAAAGCGTATTTGCTTTGTTCTTTTAGAAATAAACTGCTGGATGCGTTTCAGTCTTTACGTCCTATGGAAGTGATTGAAGAATGCCATGAATTTTTTCCGATGGGCGAAGAAATAATAAATTCTTTATTTAAGAAAGATGATGTGGATGTGAAGAATGAAAGAAGGCTGGCTAAGGCAATTTCACGTCTTTCCGGTCGTCAGCGTGAAATTCTGTATTTATATTATGTAAAAGAATTGAGCCATCAGGAAATATCCGCTATCTTAGGTATGAATCCTCAATCAAGCAAGAATCTTTTGTCGCGTACATTGGCACGTTTGCGTGAATTCTTTTTCTCTGTTTCAACCATATGGATTTTCAGTATCTTGGTGCATTGTGTTCATGTGCCTGTGCGTAGTGTTTGGGCTTTTCACTTCTCTTGATTTAGCGAGTAGTCAATCATTGTTGTTTTATCATTTGGGCATGTTTTCATGGAATGAAGTGATATTTGTGTGATGAATAAGTTCTTTTATTTGTCATATAAGGTTTGTCTATTGGTTTTGCGAAGGCTCATGCAAAGAAAAGTGTGATTTCTTTTCTTTTTTATGAGTACCTTTTTTATCGGGCACCGTTTTCTTAATAAAAAGGTTTTTCGATGAAAAATAAAAAAACAATATATAATTCAGATGAATTTCGTAAAACAGTTCAATGCCTGACTGAGAAGATTCGGGAAGCAGATGAACTGGAATCTGTTGATGTAGACAAATCTTTTCAGGACGTGATGAAACGAGTAGGAAGGGAAAAAAAGGTTCCCCACAGACGTCATATTTATAGGTGGTCTTTGTCGATAGCGGCAGCGATTGCTTTGGCTTTAGTTATGAACTGGTGGAGTACCAATGTTGATGAGGGTACGGAGCTTGATATAGCATTGCTGAATGACACGACTTCCATTTGCGGTGATGAGGTGATTCTGATAACAGATAACCAAGCTATGAATCTGAAAAATGATGCTTCTTTAAAATATGATACTTTAGGAAGTTCGAATATTCAGCAGTATGCATTAAATACTAAAATATCCCAGGCTTCATCTGTAAAGAATGAAATGCATCAAATAATGGTTCCTAATGGGAAAAGAGCTGATATTACTTTTTCTGATGGTACTAGAATTTATATAAATTCAGGTAGTAAAGTGATATATCCGGATATTTTTGAAGAACGGAAACGTGAAATCTTGGTAGAGGGGGAGGTTTATCTGGATGTAGCCAAAAGGAAGGATTGCCCATTTGTTGTCAAAACAAGAGAGTTTGATATACGCGTGCTGGGTACTTCGTTTAATGTCTGTGCCTATAGGGAGGATGAGGCTGCATCTGTTGTTTTAGTACGTGGAAGCGTGGAAGTAACTACTGAGAATAAGAGCAAAGTAAGATTAGCACCTAATCAATTGGTGGATATTAAAGGCAATAAAACGCAGGTACGTAAGGTTGATGTGTCCGAATACATCAGTTGGAAGGATAATTTATTGCTGCTTCATCAAAGACCCGTAGGAGATGTTTTAAAGAAGCTTGAGCGGTATTATGGGTGTAAAATACGGTATGATGCAGAGATTACGACCTTGTCATTGTCAGGAAAACTGGATCTTCAAACAGATATTACCAATGTTATGGATAACTTATGTCTTTCATTATCATTGCATTATACAATAAATGATAAAGATGAAATCTATGTGAGCCTTAAATGAGAATTGTTGAACCTTAAAATACTTTAGCCTATGGAATAAAAGAAGGATGTAAAAAAAGAAAACCAGACAGTATTTGCCGTACTATCTGGTCACTGAATCGTTGTTTAATTATTTACCTTGAAATAAATAGAAAAAACAATCAAATATATGAAAAAATACACGAATAGAATAAAACTCATGCCTAAATTCACAAAATGTATGAGTTTAGCCATGATTTTAACATTTACAGGTTATGAAGAGGCTTTTGCGGAAATGAGTTATGCGGAACAAACCAGCTTTACCGTTTCCATGGAGAACCAGACTTTGAAGAGTGTGATTAATTGGGTAGAAAAAAATAGTCAATTTATTTTTATATATCGTACAGATATTGATTTGTCTCGTCGTGTCAATGTGGATGTACGAAATAAAACAATAGAGGAGGTACTGAAACAAATGTTTGCCGGTACTGATTTGGAATATCATATCCGTGACAGACAAGTAATAATTCGCAAGGCCATTTCTAGAGAAGAAACGCGTCCCATTGTTATGCAACAAGATAAAGTGACTGTCAAAGGTATAGTGACCGATGCCAAAGGAGAAGCAATTATTGGGGCTAATATAATAGAGAAAGGTACTACCAATGGTACTATAACTGATATAGACGGCCGGTTTACGTTAGTGGTAAGTGAAAAAGCGTCTTTGGTCTTTTCTTATATCGGTTATCTGACCCAAGAAATGTTGGTAGGGAAAAAAACGTTTCTGAATGTTCAGCTGCAGGAAGACAATAAGACTTTGGATGAAGTGGTGATAACAGGTTATGGGGGCACACAACTTCGTTCCAAGATGACTAATTCCATTGCTAAAGTTGACAATTCTACTTTAAGTACGGGGGCCCATACTAATCCGGCGCAAGCACTCTCTGGTGCAGTGGCAGGATTAAGGGTACAGCAAACTAGCGGTAATCCGAATTCCACTCCTACTTTGGTGCTTCGTGGTGGTACCAATCTGGATGGTAGCGGTTCACCTTTGGTTATTATCGATGGTGCTGTACGCGAGTCGTTGAGTGATGTGAATCCGGAGGATATCGAGTCTTTGGAGGTCATGAAAGATGCTGGTGCTACGGCTATTTATGGTGCGCGTGCTTCCAATGGTGTAATTCTTGTTACTACTAAAAGAGGTTCGGAAGGACATACGGAAATAAATTTGAGTGCGAAAGTCGGTTTCAATTTTTTTCATAGCCAGTATGAATTTTTGAATGCTCATGATTATTTGTATTATATGCGTTCGGCATTTTATCGGTCTTCGCATATATGGCAGGATAAATCGGGTGCTTGGCATGGATTTGCCAGTGATGCGACTTTATCCGGAACACAGCCTTACGGAACGGGAAACAGATATTTTGATGAAAAAGGGAATGTACTTAATGGTAATAAGGATAATACAGCCGTATGGGGTGTTATGAATTATACAGATGACCTGGCTTTCCTGTTAAAACAAGGTTGGCAGACAATGGATGACCCGGTGAATCCGGGACAAAAATTGATTTATTGTGATAATCAACTGAAAGATTATAATATCAAATCTCCGGCTATTACTCAGGATTATAACTTGAGCGTATCCGGTGGCAATGATAAAGGACATTATTATGCAAGCCTAGGCTATAATCGCAGCGAAGGAAATGCGATGAACAACTGGTATCACCGTTTGAACTTCACGATCAATGCAGATTATAAAATTAAGCCTTGGCTTACTTCTAATTCTTCTTTGACATTTACCGATGCAAAATGGGACGATGGTGGTGCAGGATATGCCGGTGAAGGTAATTTTTTCAGTACTACCTTGTCCGTTCCTCCTACATTCCGTGTGAAAAGTCCGGACGGTGATTGGTTGGCAGGCCCTGCCGTGGCTTCTTATGCTCGTGGCTGGACTACAGTGAAAGTGTATGAGGATGCATTGAATTATGATAATAATACGGACAAGTTTAATCTGAGCCAGTCTTTTACCTTTAATATAATGAAATGAAAGGATTGACATTCAAGACCACAGGAACTTGGTTCTATTTTGATGATAGCAGAGAGTTCTTCAAAGGGGACTATATTGTAGCTACAGGACCGGTGTATGATACTAATCATAGTACTTCCAACAAACATGAACGGCTTTTAGACCAGACTTACAATGGAATCTTGAATTATCAGACTACATTCCGGCAAGATCATTCTATGGATGCGATGGTAGGTGTAGAATATTATGACTCATACAAGAAAGGTTTTTCGGCATCTGGTTATGGATCTCCATTATCTGATTTTCAGGATTTGAATTATACTTCGACTGCTGCCGGAGTGCGGCAAATAGATTCTTGGCATTACAGACAGCGTATTCTTTCATTCTTTGGCAGAGTGAATTATGATTATAAGTCCAAATATTTGCTGAGCCTTGTTTTACGTCGCGACGGATACTCCAAACTGCCAAAAGATAACCGTTGGGGAACCTTTCCCGGTATATCAGCCGGTTGGGTATTGAGTAGAGAGAATTTTATGGAGTCTTGTAGCAATGTACTTTCTTATGCTAAAATTCGTGCTAGTTACGGAGCCAATGGAAATGTGTCTGGTGTACTGGATGCTAATGGTAATGTAGTGACAGGACTTGATTATTATACGGTTCAAGGTTCTTATGGTATTATGAAAGATAAAGATGGTAAAATAGTACCCAACTATAATGGCAAAGTTCCTTTGATGATAAACGATTTGCCTAATCCCACCATGAGATGGGAAAAATCGTACACATTCGAGACAGGTTTCGATATTGGTTTTCTGAATAACAAATATATCTTGAACTTCACCTATTATAATAGACATACACAGGATAAATTTGCAGAAATCACCCTGCCTTCTCATAGCGGAGTTTCTTCTTTCCTTTCTAACAATGGAGAAGTACAAAACCAAGGTATGGAGTTGGAATTGACTGCCAATGTTTTGCGTACCAAAGATTGGAAATTTACAGTTAGTATGAATACCGCTTATAATAAGAATAAGATTATCTCATTACCGTACAATGGATTGCCGAATAATATGCAGGATGCCTATCAGGTTTATACGGGACGCAAGCTGGCAGATGGTACCTATGAAAGACAATGGGTAGGTGGTTATCAGGAAGGACAGGAATATGGTGTGATTTACGCCTTTAAATCTCTTGGTATTTATAAGAGTGAGAGTGAGATTCCAGGCAATCTGATAGACAGATCCACTTATACGGAAAATGGAGCAGATGCCAAAGTGCTTTATGGCCCTGAAGCTTGGGCTAAATTGTCGGATGCCGAAAAGGAGAAAGGACTGCCTATACAGGCTGGTGATGTGAAATGGCAGGATGTGAATGGGGATGGTGTGATTGATGATTATGACCGGGTGAAATTGGGTAATACGATACCTCATTGGACCGGAGGCTTTAACATTAATACTTCATGGAAAGGGTTAACTTTGAACTGCCGTCTGGATTATGCTTTAGGCTATTGGGTGCATGATTGGAAAACTCCTTGGATTATGGGTAATATGCAGGGAACATTTAATACCATTTCTTTAGTTAAAGATTCCTGGTCGGAAAGTAATCCGAATGGAAAATATCCGGTGTATGGATGGGCTGACTTTTTGGGCAAACGTAATTATGACAGAATATCGGACATTAATTGTTATCGTGGCGATTATTTGGCTTTTCGTGAAATAAGCCTGTCGTATTCCTTGCCTCAGAGTTGGATTCATAAATCCGGTTTGAGCAAGGTGGATGTTTCTGTAACAGCACAGAATTTGGGATATATTACAGCAGCCAAAAATATGGCGACCCCCGAATATGGTGTCAGTCAGAATGGAGGATATCCCCTCCCTAGAACAGTTGTTTTGGGTTTAAATGTTACATTCTAATAAATAGGAAGGATTATGAAGAAAATATTTTATAGCATATTGTTGAGTGGGATGATGGTATTGTCTGCTTGTGATGCGTTGGACCTGTCTCCTGAAGATTATTATGGCTCTAATGATTTTTGGAATCAGAAGTCTCAGGTAGAAATGTTTATGACTGGTATTCATGCCGATTTAAGAGATAAATATCAGATGCCTGTCACATTGGGAGAGTTCAGAAGTGAGATTCTGATAAGTGATGTTACTTCTATGGGTGAGGGGGTATATGGTCCGCCTATGACTAATAATCTGCTTACGAAAGATAATACCGGTGTCGATGATTGGTATGAGGTGTACCCAAATATCATGCATATAAATTTGTTTATCAGAAATGTAGATAAAGAAATTGATTATCTGACTGGAACGGAGAAATCATTTTATTTGGGACAGGCTTATGGCTTGCGTGCATATTACTATTTCTATCTTTATCGAACATTTGGTGGTGTGCCGTTAGAGACGGAACCGAAAGTTACCGAGGGTAGCATTGATATTACGCAATTATATAAGGCTCGTTCTACTCCGGAGGAAACGTTGGAGTTTATCAAAGAAGATATTAATAAATCCGAAGCTTTCTTCAATGAGTCGGATAAGAAGATGTCCAACCAATATGAATGGTCTTATCATGCAACGGAACTTTTGAAGGCCAAGATATATATGTGGTCTGCCAAAGTCACTACAGGATTACCAGATGATGATATTGCAGGGGATCATATAGCTACTCTGACTGCCGTAGATCCTAATAACAGTGACTTGTTGACAGCAAAGAAGGCTTTATTGAATTTGGTGAACCAACAATTCGAACTGCTTCCAAACTTTGCGGATTTATGGACTCCGGAAGGGAAGAAGAATAAAGAGATCATTTTCGCTCTGTGTTTTAATAAGAATGAATTGACCAATTGGGGGGCGAACTGGTTCTATAATGTAGCCTTGTTTACCAATGCTACGGACTTGGATGGAAATAAATATGGTCCGGATCCGTTGAAGCTATTGACAGCCGGACCATTACGTTATGAGTATAAAGTGCCGTTTATTGAGATTTATGATAAGGAAGATACTCGTTTGGATGCTACTTTCTTTCAATATATGTTCGAAGGAAAGACTCGTGGCGCTTGTTGGAAAAAACTGATGGGACATACGGATGGAGGAACTCATTATTATGATTCAGATGTACCGGTATATAGATATGCTGATGTTTTGTTGATGCTGGCCGAGTGTGAAAACGGGTTGGGAGCTCCGGATAAATGTGCTGCATATATAAATGAGGTACGTAAGCGTGCTTATGGTGATAAATTTGAACAACATAAATATATTGCAGGAGATTATGCGGATAATGAGTGGGCTATTTTGCAGGAACGTGATAAAGAGTTTGTAGGTGAGGGAAGCCGCTGGTTTGATTTATTGCGTTTACGTGATTCCAACGGAAAACCTTTTGTCTTTTCTGTTAAAGCGCATTATGGAAGTTCATTGCCTATATTAACAGAGGATAAGGCGTATATGATGTTGTGGCCTGTTAATGTGGAAGTTTTGAATGGAGATCCGGAAATCAAGCAGACTCCGGGGTATGAATAATAGTGAGATAATATGATGATAATGAAAAGATTGCTCTTTTTAGTATCTGTATGCAGCTTATGTATGGTTGGTAATTCTCAGAATTACCAACCTGAGAAGCATGCAGTTGTGAAATCAGATCGTGGGGATGGACGGTTACTAAGTACTTATGCCATTGTTCATGAGATGTTGAAAGATACACATCCCCAATATGCTTACCGTTCCGGTATGTCCGCACAGGAATTTACGCAATGGCAGGATGGAGTGCGTGCTGCGATGGTGGAGATCATGAAGTTTCCCGAGATAAAGAGACAACCGTCTCCTGTCTGTGTGAAAACGGAAAAAAAAGAGGGATATATTTTAGAGAAATGGGAGTTCTATCCTTTTCCAAAGTCAGTTTCCACTTTTCTGGTTTTGAAACCGGAACATTTGAAGGGTGCAGTACCCGGAGTTTTGTGCATTCCGGGGTCCGGAAGGACCAAAGAAGGATTGGCCGGTGAGCCCGGCATCTGTGATAAGTTAACTGAGGATTATAATAATCCCAAAGTAAGTATGGCTTTGAATATGGTTAAAGAAGGTTATGTGGCGGTAGCGGTGGATAATGCCGCTGCCGGAGAAGCCTCCGATTTGGAATGTTATGATAAAGGATGGAATTATGACTATGATGTTGTTTCCCGTTTTTTGCTTGAACTGGGATGGAGTTGGCTAGGGTATACTTCTTATCTGGATATGCAGGTACTGAATTGGATGAAAGCCCAGTCTTATATCCGAAAGGACAGGATTGTGATTAGCGGATTCTCATTAGGTACAGAACCGATGATGGTCTTGGGGGTGTTGGATAAGGATATTTATGCTTTTGTGTACAATGATTTTCTATGCCAGACTCAGGAACGTGCCGTTGTAATGACTAAACCTGACAAGGAAAACAGACGTCCTTTTCCAAATTCTATCCGTCATCTGATACCTGGTTATTGGAGGTATTTTAATTTTCCAGATGTTGTTGCGTCATTAGCTCCTCGTCCTATCATTTTTACAGAGGGAGGGTTGGACCGTGATTTCCGTTTGGTACAATCTGCTTATGCTGCTAGTGGAAAACCGGAAAATGCGGAGTTTCATCATTATCCGAAGTTTGCTGATAAGGCAGTTAGAAAAGATGTGGAGCACCTTGATGAAGGACTGGATTCAAAGACCTATTTCGAAACGGTCAATGTAGATCCTCCTTCTCATTATTTTAAAAACGAACTGGTTATTCCTTGGTTACGCAAAGTTTTAAAGTAGGTTCAGGTATTTTGATAGGCTGTGATTTTTTATATAATATGAGCTCCTTGTTTTTCATCTAGGTGAAAGCAAGGAGCTCTTTTTTATTGATTGTGAAGAATTCTTGCAAAATTTAATCTTGTTTTAATGCAGATTGTAGTGTTTCCCAATTTTCATTGAAATCAGGCATGGAATGAAAAAGTAAATTCGCTCCTTCATTCAGTAACACATTGTCGTGCAATGGTCCTGTATTCACGGCGATGGTAAAAATACCGGCTGCAACTCCCGCCTGTACACCTAGTGGTGCATTTTCTATTACTAACGCTTCATTGGGTTTAAAGCCGCCTTTCTTTAGGGCCATCAGATATGGCTCCGGATTTGGTTTCCCATATTTCACATCAAAGGCGGTAACCATTAAGTTGGCTTGGAATATGCCCGGAAAATTATGATTCAATCGGTCCAATAACGAAGTTTGTCCCGAACCGGTCACTACCATCGGAGTCAGTCCTTCACTCTTTATTTTAGTCAATACTTCCAGTGCGCCGGGCATCCGTTCTGCTTTGGGGCATTTGTTGAATTCTTCAGTTTTGGCTTGGTAGATAGCTTTTATTTCTTCTTCAGTAGCATCATGCCCACGCTCCCGACGACTTACTATATTGATCGTAGATGCACCGGTACGCCCTTCGTGCATATAAGCTTCTTCTCGGCTGAGGCCGAAACCGAAGCGTTTCATTATTTTATGCCATGACTCAGCATGGTTGGACATGGAGTCGAACAGCACGCCGTCCATATCGAATAATACGGCTTTCAAGTCGATGGATTCGTATCCATGAGTATGAAGATAGTTATTTATCGCTTCTTTAAACATAGAATAAATGTATAGTTATTACTTCCAAAGGTGTGACCGTTGGATTGGAACAAAGTGAAGAATCTGCAAGCATTTGGTGGATGCTTTCAGATTCTTCACTGTTATTCGGAATGACATTGATAAATGGCATTCTGAATAGGTTCTTGATATTATAATCTAGCTTGGATAGCTTTAGACTCTTCTTCGTATCCCGGTTTATTCAACAAAGCAAACATATTTTTCTTGTATGCTTCCACGCCCGGTTGGTTGAACGGATTTACTCCCAGCAAATAACCGCTGATACCACAAGCTTTTTCAAAGAAATAGATGATTTCTCCCAGGTAGTATTCATTCAGTTCGGGTACAATCAGTCGCATATTGGGTACACCACCGTCAACGTGTGCCAGCTGAGTACCTAGTTCTGCCATCTTGTTCACTTCGTCTACACGCTTTCCTGCCAAGAAATTCAAGCCATCCAAATTTTCGCTGTCCGAAGGAACTTGAAGCGTATGTTCCGGGTTTTCGATAGAGATAACTGTTTCGAAGATAGTACGTTCACCTTCCTGAATCCACTGTCCCATAGAATGGAGATCAGTAGAGAAGTCGACGGCAGACGGATAAATACCTTTACCATCCTTGCCTTCGGATTCACCGTACAATTGTTTCCACCATTCGTTCATATAGTGCAGTTTGGGATTGAAGTTTACCAAAATCTCAATCTTCTTTCCGTCTTTATACAATTCATTGCGGGTAGCAGCATAAACAGCGGCAGGATTTTCGGCAAACGGAGTAGCCGGACCACATATTGTTTCCATCGTACGTGCGCCTTCCACTAGTTTCTCAATGTCAAATCCTGCCACTGCGATAGGCAGCAAACCTACCGGAGTAAGGACAGAGAAACGACCGCCTACATTATCGGGGATAATAAAAGTCTGATATCCTTCCTTGTCGGCTGTAACACGTGCGGCACCCTTTTTGGCATCTGTAACGGCAACAATCACTTTTTTCGCCATTTCCTTGCCAAGCTGGTCTTCACACTGTTTTTTCAGCAAACGGAAAGCCAAAGCGGTTTCCGTAGTAGTACCAGATTTGGAAATATTAATTACACCGAACTTTTTGTCCTTCAAGTATTCAGTCAACTCGAACAAGTAATCTTCGCCGATATTGTGGCCTGCAAAAACGATGACGGGTCCGTCTTGTTTTGCTTTCAACCATTGGAAACTATTGGATAAAGCTTCTATTACGGCACGTGCTCCCAGATAGCTTCCACCGATACCTGCTACTACTACTACTTCACAGTTGTCGCGCAGAACCTGGGCAGTAGCTTTCAAGTCAGCCAAATGTTCGGCTGTTATAGACGATGGCAAATGCAACCAACCCAAGAAGTCATTACCTTTACCTTTACCGTTTTCCAATGTTTCCATGCAGGCTTTCACCTGAGGTTCGTAAGCAGCGATTGTTTCCTTAGAAACAAAACCGGCTACTTTGTCGATGTTTAAACTAATATTCTTCATTGTATCTGATATTTTATCTGAATGAATCAGTTAATAATTTAATCTCAATCATGGGCGAGATGCGCTCATATAAAATATTATAAACGGCATCTACGATAGGCATGTTCACGTGCAAGTGCTTGTTTAGCTCCTTGATACATTTCGTTCCGTAGTATCCTTCGGCAATCATTTCCATTTCTATCTGTGCGCTTTTTACGGAATAACCTTTACCAATCATGGTTCCGAATACGCGGTTCCGGCTGAAATTGGAGTAGGAGGTAACCAACAAGTCACCCAGATAAGCGGAATCATCAATAGAACGCTCTACGGGATGTACGGTATTCAGGAAGCGGTTCATCTCTTGAATGGCATTTGAAATCAATACAGCCTGAAAATTGTCGCCATATTTCAGACCGCTGCAAATTCCAGCGGCGATAGCATAAATATTCTTCAATACCGAAGCGTATTCTATACCTGCCACATCCGGGCTTACAGAAGTTTTTATGTAATGTCCGGCCAGCTGCCGGGCGAATATCTTCGCCTTGTCAATGTCTTTACATCCGATAGTCAGATAGGAAAGACGCTCCAAGGCTACTTCTTCTGCGTGGCACGGACCTGCAATGACGGCTATATTCTCTTCGGGAACACCGTATACCTGATGAAAATAATCGGAAACAATCAGGTTCTCGTCAGGGACGATACCCTTGATAGCAGTGACAATGAACTTGTCCTTTATTTTGGTTTTCAGCTTTTTCAGGTGGCTTTTCAGATAGGGAGAGGGGGTAACGAATATCAGGGTATCCGATTCCTTTACTATCTTGTTGATATCTGAAGAGAAGTTGATGTTCTTTATTTCAAAGCGCACACTTGTCAGATAAGCCGGATTATGTCCCAAACGTTTGAATTCTTCAATTCGGTCGTCGCGGCGCATATACCAGTTGATTGATTCAGCCTGAGCCAAGACTATTTTTGCAATAGCCGTGGCCCAGCTGCCACCACCCATTATCGCTATTTTACCGGGCAATTTCATGCTTATTATTTATGATGGATAATTGACAATTGGAATAATTCTCAATCTTTAAATTCTCAATTCTCAATTTTCGCAATCCATCCGGCAACTTCGTCCACCGTAGGATTGGTTAGTTCCAATTTATATTTTTTGTTGATTCCGCAAATGTCCATATGCAGCTTCTGCGGATTCACTTCTTTCATATCGCTCACCAGGTTATAGCCTGCTTTCTGAATGACAGGAACCCAGTCTTCTGAAATTCCCAGTTCCATAAATTTAGCAGGAGTGTCTTTCGGAGTAATCTTTTCGGGACGCATCTGGGGGAAGAACAACACTTCCTGAATGGTAGACTGTCCGGTCATCAGCATCGTCAGACGGTCCATACCGATTCCCATACCCGAAGTGGGGGGCATACCGTATTCCAACGCACGGACGAAGTCTTTGTCAATAATCATAGCTTCATCATCTCCTTTTTCGCTCAGTCTCATTTGTTCTTCGAAACGTTCCAACTGGTCAATCGGGTCGTTCAATTCGGAGTATGCATTACACAGTTCCTTACCGTTCACCATCAGCTCGAAACGCTCGGTCAAATCCGGATTGCTGCGGTGTATCTTTGTCAGCGGAGACATTTCTTTCGGATAGTCGGTGATGAAAGTCGGCTGGATGTAAGTACCTTCGCAGAATTCTCCGAAGATTTCATCGATCAGTTTGCCTTTGCCCATTGTGTCGTCAATCTCCATATTGAGTTTCTGGCAAACTTCTCGTATCTGTTCTTCGTTCATGCCTGTCAGATCATAGCCGGTGTGTTCCTTGATAGAGTCCAGCATGGTGACACGTTTGTACGGGGCTTTGAAGTCAATGATGTTGTCGCCTACTTTTACTTGAGTGGTGCCGTTTACATCCAGACAGATTTTTTCAATCATTTTTTCTGTAAATTCCATCATCCAGTTATAGTCCTTGTAGGCAACATATATTTCCATGCAGGTAAATTCAGGATTGTGTGTGCGGTCCATTCCTTCGTTACGGAAGTTCTTACCTATTTCATACACTCCTTCGAAACCACCTACAATTAGTCTTTTCAGGTACAACTCACTGGCAATACGCATATACAGCGGCATATCCAGTGCGTTGTGGTGAGTTATGAATGGACGTGCGGCTGCTCCGCCGGCAATGGATTGCAGAATCGGAGTTTCCACTTCCATATAACCTTTTGAGTTGAAATATTCGCGCATAGAGCTATATACTTTACTGCGCTTGATGAAGATATCTTTTATCTCTTCATTCACAGCAAGGTCAACATAACGTTGGCGATAACGCAGTTCAGGGTCTTCAAACTTGTCGTAAGCGACTCCGTCTTTGTATTTTACAATAGGAAGCGGTTTGATAGACTTGGACAGTACGGTCAGTTTTTTAGCGTGGATACTGATTTCACCCATTTGGGTTCTGAATACGAATCCTTCTATACCGATAAAGTCACCAAGGTCCAGCAGACGTTTGAACACAGTGTTGTACATTTCTTTGTTTTCATCCGGGCAGATGTCATCACGGGTGATATACACCTGGATACGGCCTTTTGAATCCTGTAATTCGATAAATGAAGCTTTACCCATCACACGGCGGCTCATCATACGTCCTGCAATGACCACCTCGCGCTTCTCGTCCTCCTTAAATTCGTCTCTGATCTCGGTAGAGAAAGCGTTGGTAGGATATTCTGCTGCGGGATACGGGTCGATACCCATCTCGCGCAGCTGCTGCAAACTTTGTCGGCGGCCAATCTCCTGGTCGCTCATTTCTAAAATGTTCATATTACCTAAGATATGATTCTATAATTATTTCTACGTTTGCAAAGATACAAAGAATATTCCGAAGGGCGTATCTTTTTACTGTTTTTTAGCGTATTGCGGGGAAAACAACCGCGGAAATAGCGTGTCGCGGGGAAAAGAATTGCGAAAATAGTAGAAAACAACCGGTATAACCAATAACGGGTCCATCGCCGGGACACATAGCAAAAGAACTTGAACAAGATTTACAACAAAGAACTAACAACGCTTCGCCAGGACAAATCAGCAGCAAATGTGTCCAAGGCGAAGCGTTGTATTTAGTTGTTTACCTTGCAGCAAGATTGTGACACGCAAAGCGTGTAAAGTTGTAACTTGTTGTAAAAGTTGTATTGGTTGTTTTCCCTACTCAGCAGG
>ERZ779937.397-NODE-397-length-18795-cov-2.334418_pt1 | contig 18795 bp, 14 predicted proteins | sample MGYA00511185_ERZ779937 | MGnify/ENA primary metagenome ERZ779937 (study PRJEB29588, sample SAMEA2147216) | human gut metagenome | biome: human gut; feature: human-associated habitat; material: faeces | place: Denmark | collected 2008/2010 ... | reverse complement strand
CGGGCAGGAGGTTACATTCTGGGGGATGAGGGTAGTGGTGCTGTATTGGGCAAAATGTTTTTGTCTGATGTACTGAAAGGTTTGGCTCCTAAAGATGTAACGGCGGATTTCTTTGAGAAGTTCCGTATAAGTCCGAATGAGGTTATGGAATCTGTGTATAACCGCCCGTTCCCCAATCGCTTTTTGTCTACTATATCTTATTTTTTGGCTGATTATACCAATGATGACTATGTATTTGGGCTGATTACCGGTAATCTGAGAAATTTCTTTACTCGTAATGTCTGCCAATATGACTACAAAAATTATCCTATTCGTTTTGTGGGTTCATTGGCTTACAGCTACGCGGCCATTTTGCGGGAAGTTGCCCGTGAATTTGGCATCGAACTGGAAATCATTGAAGAAACACCAATGAATGGCTTGATTGAATTCCATTCTTTAAATATAGAAGAACCTTAAATTCTTTATATAATAAGGTGTATAACTTCCTTTTTGCAAATGTATAAATATAAAGTTAAATAAATGCAAAGGAATGTTCTTGATATTAAATAATAATGTATCTTTGTTAGGACGAAATGAATGAATCATTTCTCACCTTTGTTAATAACGAGTTTTTTATCTCTTAAAACAACCAATAGAGTTAAGTAATTAACAAGATTTTAACCTTGTATAATATATAACTAAGTTCCGTCTGGACTTGGTAAATAAATAGAAAAAAGAGAGATAATATAAAAATGTGAACCTTTAAATAAAGAAAACGCCTATGAGAAATTAAAGAAGCCTTCGGAAATAGTCTGACTAATCCGAACTATATGATTCCCTTACCCTAATTTTGAAAAACTGGTTTAATTAACAAAATCATCAATCACTTATGAATGAAGATCGCAAAAAACGAGGACTTGCCAATGGTAAGTTCTTTACGGCGGTGGCAATCTGTGCTCTGTTTTTAGGCAGTGGCAACGTGATGGCTGCCCAAACAGCATCCAACGACTCACAAGGAGTACAAGAACAGATGCAATCTATCTCTGTAACTGTCACAGTTGTAGATACAAAAGGTGAACCTATTATTGGTGCCAATGTCATTGAGAAAGGTACGACCAATGGTGGCATTACGGATTTGGATGGAGTTTCCAAATTAAATGTAAAGCCCGGTGCTATTCTGCAAGTATCATTTGTGGGATATACTACTCAAGAAGTTAAGGCAACTTCGGTAATGAAGGTTGTTTTGAAAGATGATACGGAATTGTTGGATGAAGTTGTCGTAGTAGGTTATGGTGCACAGAAAAAGGTGAACCTGACCGGTGCGGTGGCTAATGTAGATGTCCAAGAGGCGATTGCAAGCCGTCCGGTAACAGATATTGCAAAAGCTTTGCAAGGTATAACTCCTGGTTTGAGTATCACGACTAATGTAGGAGGTATTGGCGTTGATTCTAATATCAAGTTGCGTGGTGCTACTGGTTCTTTGAGTGCTACGGAAGGGACAAGTCCACTGATTTTGGTGGATAATGTGGAAGTTCCCAGTTTAAGTTTGGTGAATCCGGACGATATTGCCAGCATCTCTGTCTTGAAAGATGCTGCGTCTGCTTCTATTTATGGTACACGTGCTGCCTGGGGGGTAGTCTTGATTACGACAAAGACTGGTAAAAAAAATGATAAACCGCGTGTTACCTACTCTAATAACTTCTCTTGGAGTACTCCGACTGTGATGCCACAAGTCGCTAAAACCTATGAGGGAGCACAAGCTATGTTACTGGCTGCCAATAGAAGCGGCGCTTCTACTGTAAGTTCGATAGGATATAATGTCGATGAAATTGCAGTTCAGAAGATGAAGGAATGGTACAACACTTATGGTGGAATGTCACAATCGGAATTAGGCGAAATGCAATTAGGTAGAGATTTTGAAGAACGTGGTGGCAAGTATTATTTTTATCGTCAGTTTGATCCGTTAGATATGTTTATGAAAGATTGGACTCCCCAACAGAAGCATAATCTTTCTGTCAGCGGCGGTAGTGATAAGACAACCTATAATATTAGTTTAGGCTATTTGAATCAACAAGGTATTTTAAAGGTTAATACAGATGAGTATGACCGTTATAATTTCAATGCCAATGTCAATACACAGATTCGTGACTGGTGGTCTGTGAGAGCAAATGTTATGTTCTCTCGTTCCACAAAATCAGAACCATATCAATACACAAGTGGTTATACAGACGTTTGGTACTATTTGTTGCGTTGGCCTTCTTTCTATCCTTATGCTGATTACCAGGGGATTCCTTTCCGTTCAGCTATGACTGAGATAGCACAGGCTAATCGTGAAAGTTTAACTAATAACTTTACTCGTGTTAATTTAGGAACTACTATTAATCCGATTAAGGGTTTGGTCATTAATTTTGACTACACTTTCGCTCTACTTAATGATTATCAGAAGCGTAACGGTGGTGAAGTTGGTGGTTGGGATATGTTCAACAGTAGTAATCCTTTGACTTATAATTCAAGTTTTTATGGTGCTACCCATAATCGTGTAGTTGAACGTAGTCGATATACAATGTCCAATACTTTCAAAGCTTATGCCACTTATGAAAAATCTTTTGTACAAAAGCACAACTTGAAAGTGATGGTCGGTATGGATGCTGAAACCCGTGAAAAACTGGGTCATAGTTCAGACCGACGGACATTAGTGAACTTTGATAAACCGGAAATTAATCTGGCCATTGGTGATCAGTATGTAGATGGTACTACCTATCATAATGGTTTTGCGGCAGCCGGTTTCTTCGGACGTATTAACTACGATTATATGGGTAAATATCTTCTTGAGGTGAATGCACGCTATGATGGTTCTTCTAAATTTCCCTCGGGAGATCAATGGGCTCTGTTTCCTTCTGTTTCTGCTGGATGGCGTTTAAGTGAAGAAACTTTTATGAAATGGGCAAAACCAGTTCTTTCTGATTTTAAAGTACGCGGTTCTTGGGGTACAATTGGTAATCAGGATGTAGCTGCCAACTCTTTCCTTTCTGTAATGTCTGTAAATAAGTCCTCGGGCTGGGTGATTGATGGTAAGCAAGTACCTTATATTGGTATTCCTTCCGTTGTTTCTCCGTCATTGACTTGGGAACGTGTTACTACTATTGATCTGGGTTTTGATGCCCGTTTTTTCAATAATGAACTTGGTGTCAGTTTTGACTGGTATCAGCGTACTACTTCTGATATGCATTCACCAGGTGAAACATTGCCTTCTACTTTCGGAAGCACAACAATGCCTAAGGTTAATTCCGGGGAATTACAAGGACGCGGCTTTGAGTTGTCAATAGATTATAATAAAAGATTTGCTTGTGGGCTTGGTTTAACAGCACGTGCAACTTTATCTAAGATTCGCGAAAAGATTACGAAGTATAACAACCCGAATAAGAATATTTATGGTAACTACGAAGGCAAGATTATAGGTGAAATCTGGGGATATGAGACAGATCGTCTGTTCCAATATGAAGACTGCTATCAAGATGCAGATGGAAAATGGTTTATTGATACCAATAAAGTACCTTCGCAGGCATTGTATGAAACCGGTGCATTCAAATATGGTCCGGGTGATGTAAAATATAAAGATTTGGACGGTAATGGTGAGATTACTTATGGTGAACGGACTTTGGAGGATCATGGTGACTTGAAACGCATTGGTAATACTTTACCAAACTTTGAATACGGTTTCTCTGTAGCATTGACATATAAGGATTTTGACTTCAGCACATTCTTCCAAGGTATTGGCTCAAGAGATGTATGGGCTGTTGGGCAAACTGGTATTCCGGGATTTATGCCAGGCGAAGGGTGGTTAGAGCATCAGATGGATTATTGGACTCCTGAAAATACAGATGCATTCTATCCTACACCGACTTCTCACTCTTGGATAAACAACGGACAGAATTTCCTGCGTCAAACTCGTTATTTGCAGAACATGTCATATCTGCGTTGTAAGAATATTACATTAGGTTATACTGTTCCGGAAAAATGGATGAAAGTAATAACTTTTACAAGTGGTCGTATTTATGTTAGTGCGGAAAACTTGTTCGAGTTTGATCACACTAATATTCCGGTTGACCCTGAAACGACAGAGAAAGCTGCTGCTTCTAACGGTGAGTACAAATTTGGTAAGAGTTATCCGTTTATGAGATCTATTTCATTTGGTGTTCAACTTACATTCTAATAAAATTATGAAAACAAAAATATTTGCAGTTTTAGCATTGGCTGCTGGTCTCTCTTCCTGCTCGGACTTTCTGGATCGTCCGCCTATGGATCAGATAGAGAATAGTGCAGATTTCTATAATAGTGAGAATAATATTCGCTCTACGATATATGGATGGTATGATATTTATTTTACCGGTTATCAAAGCGGTTGGGTGAAATCGGATTTTTTCGACGGAACTAATGTTGCTAATTGGGTAGATGATTTGGCGCAGAAAGAAGCGACTTTCTTTACAAATACAGCCCCTGCAACTAGTGCTGACTGGTCTTTTGCAAACGTTCGCCGTATTAACCTTGTGTGTGACGGACTTGTAAATTCCACCTTGCCTGAGAGCGTTAAGAACCATTGGATAGGCGTAGCACGCTTCTTCCGTGGTATGGAATATGCTCGTTTGGTAAGGATGTTTGGTGATGTTCCATATTATGACCATGTTGTAGATAATACGGATGAAAAAGCTCTTTATAAAGGGAGAGATTCCAGAGATTTTGTAATGGATAAAGTGTTGGAAGACTTGGAATTTGCTGCAGACAATGTAAAAGAGGCTGATGGAACAGATGGGCTTTGTGTAAATCGGCATGTGGTGAATGCTTTTGAGTCTCGTATTATGTTATTTGAGGGAACCTGGCAGAAGTATCGTGAGGGAAATACAGAATTGGCAAAGAAGTATTTAGAGGCTGCAAAGACTGCCGCGAATAGAGTAATGTCTGCGCAAAAATATAAAATTTCTAGTGATTACAAAGCATTGACTATTTCACTGGACTTGGCTGGTAATCCTGAAATGATATTATATCGTTCTTATGTGGAAGGTATTCTTACTCATGCTGAAATGTCATGGCAATCAGAACAAACATTGGGCAATGGACCTTCTAAGGATTTGGTTGATAGCTATTTGACAACTAATGGGTTGCCTATTCATCAAGACGGAAATACAGTATTTAAAGGTGATAAGGTTTTCAAGGATGAAATGACTGACCGCGACCCACGTTTGGCAGCCAATATTGATCTTGAAGGTGTACGTTTAAATGGTATTGCAGGTGCGGTATATGGTATTGGAGGTTATTTTGGTACTCGTTTTGTTAACGAAGATTTATTCAATACTGCTGCAGGACAGAGTAATACTAATACAACCGACGCACCTATTATGAAACTGAATGAGGTGCTATTGAATTATTTGGAGGCTGCTGCTGAATTAAATGATATGGGAGCTTATACCTTGTCACAAAAAGATTTGGATATTACAATTAATGAAATTCGTAAGAGGGCTTCTGTAAACATGCCTGCTGTTACATTAAGTGGTAAGAACTTTAGTGTGAATGGGGTGATTATCAATGACCCAGATCGTGATTTAGGAAACTCCGAAGTGGTTGGTGACTATGAAGTTTCGCCTATCCTTTGGGAAGTACGTCGTGAAAGACGCATCGAATTGGTGTATGAAGGCATTCGCTTCGATGATATTCGCCGTTGGGGAAAATTGCATTATGCGGATATGAAGATTAACAAAAAGTTAAACTTGGGGGCATGGTTGGATAAGGAAGCTTATTTGAAAGAATATAACCAAGCTAACGGAACGTCATATACCATTGATGATTTGAAAGACATTCTTTTGGATCGTGAAGGTAATTCAGGTTATATCAAACCTATCCAGGTTTCTTCATTATTGCGTACTTATGGAGAAAAAGATTATCTTTATCCTATCCCGACAGGACAGATATCCTTGTATAACAGTAAGAGTGAACAACTGGGAGATTCTTCTATTAAGTTAGAGCAGAACCCAGGCTGGTAATAAGATGCATCACAATGGGAGCTGATTAATTGCTACCCATTGTGATGCATGTTTATTTAGTTGAATCTATAATGGCGGTATACTTGCCTTAATATTTGAAAGATTACAAATAGTTGAGTTGTTATAAACTTAAATTAATATTTATGAGAACATTAACGAAGCTTTTGTGGATTTTATTGCTAGGAGTTGTTTTTTCTTGTCAGGACAATGTGATTGACGCAATTGATGCGACGATAGATGAAAAAAACTTTGATACGAAAATGTATGAGACTTCTGTATCTGTGGAAGATGCAAGAAATGTTGCTGAACTTTTTACTGTAAAGGATGCTCCTCGGACTCGCGTTAGTAAATCTGTCAAGGAAATAATTACTATTGAGGGAGAAGTTAATAAGCCAAGTATGTATATTATCAATTATGATAATGAACAAGGCTTTTTACTTGTTAGTGCTACCAAAAACTTCCAACCTATATTGGCTTATGCTGAGAGAGGTAGTTTTAATGCTAATAATAGAATGCCGGATGGACTTTCTGATTGGCTGGGAGATATGAAGAATGTTATTGAGGAACGAGATAAAATGCCGATTGATAGTACTTTTCAATATAGAGCAATGTGGGAAGAATATATACCTGCTATGAAAGATAAGGTATATACGCGTTCTAATATAGCTGAGTTTGAAAATTACATAGCAGATTGTTGCCGTGAATGGAAAAAGGAAGGCTATGGATATATTCCGTTTGCTGGTGCTAGGGATTATTTGCCGGAAAGTATATACGAGCAATTTCGTGCTGTTGCGGAAGGAATGACTTATATTGAATATGATTATAATCAACATGCTTACTTGCGCTGGAAACAAAAAGGTTATGAAGAAAAAATGGGAAATATATTATCAACAACTTGGACACAAGAATCTGGTTTTAATGTTGCATTACCGCAAATAAGTGGTCAATATCCACCTGCTGGTTGTGCAACAATAGCAATGGCTCAAGTAATGAAATATAATGAGTATCCAACTTTTTTTAATTGGAATTCAATGCCAAATAGTTATGCCTCTTCTGTCACTGCTGCATTTATCAGAGATGTTGCAGATGCAATTAACGCAGATTATGCATTAGATGGGACTAGTGCGTCATTATCGGATGTGCGAAATGCATTAGTGTCCAAATATGGCTATTCGACGACAGCTCAAGTTGTAAATCATTCGGCAGCAAGAACTATCGGCAACTTGAGAAAAAAGCAGCCGGTAATTATGCAAGGCTTTACAGATGATGGTAAGGTGGGGCATGCGTGGGTTGCATGTGGATATCATGACATTGATCATTATACAGAATATGAACTATTAACAATGCCAGAGGAGTTCCATCCTGGAGGGACATTCGTTTTTCTTATTTCAGATTCTTATACAACTGATTTTGATATCCGTACTTATTTTTATATGAACTGGGGATGGGGAGGTAGTTATAATGGAATGTATCTTGATACTAATTTGTATTTGGAACGTTCTGATGGTAGCTTCTCTTGGAATCGTAATCGTAAAGATATAGTTGATATTGTTCCTAAGTGAGGTGTTATTGTCTTTTTGATTTTGTCATGAAATATATGAATAACAAATAGTATTTTGACTTAAAATGTTTTTTTTGAATTACTTATAGCAAAATTTGTTCATATGAATTAGCGAACTTACCCTTATAAAAGGTGATAAAAATGCAAGTTCTAAAAAGGGTGAGAGACTGACTTCAAAATGAAGTCAGTCTCTCACCCTTTTTAGAATGCTTTTTCCTTAATCAGGTATTCTGCAATCTGCACCGCATTCAGTGCAGCGCCTTTCTTAATCTGGTCGCCCACAATCCAGAACGTCAATCCGTTTTCGTTGCTGAGGTCCTTGCGGATACGGCCTACGTAAACCGGGTCTTTGCCGGCGAGGAACAACGGCATGGGGTATTCCTTTTCTGCCGGATTGTCCATCAGAACCAAGCCTTCGCCGTTGGCAAATGCTTCGCGGGCTTCTTCTATGGAGATGGGGCGCTCGGTCTCTACCCAGATACTTTCGGAGTGGGAGCGGAGAGCGGGAACACGTACGCAGGTAGCGCTGACTTTTACATCAGAGTGCATAATCTTGCGGGTCTCGTTGAACATCTTCATCTCCTCTTTGGTATAACCGTTGTCGGTGAATACGTCGATTTGCGGAATGAGGTTGAATGCCAGCTGGTAAGCGAATTTCTCAACGGTTACGGGTTCGCCTGCCAATACCTGGCGGTACTGCTCGTACAACTCATCCATGGCAGCGGCGCCGGCACCACTGGCAGCCTGATAGGTAGAAACGTGTACGGTCTTTATATGGGAAAGCTGTTCGATGGCTTTCAGTGCCACTACCATTTGGATAGTCGTACAGTTAGGGTTGGCAATGATACCGAGAGGACGTTCTTTGGCGTCGGCGGCATTCACTTCGGGCACTACCAAAGGTACATTGTCGTCCATACGGTAAGCGCTGGAATTGTCAATCATCACTGCTCCGTACTTGGTAATGGTTTCGGCAAATTCTTTGGAGGTGCCTGCGCCTGCGGAAGTGAAAGCGATATCAACCCCTTTAAAGTCATCATTGTGTTGCAAGAGTTTCACCTCGATCTGTTTACCGCGGAAGGTATATTTGGTTCCGGCACTGCGTTTAGAACCGAACAATACTAACTCGTCCAACGGGAAATTTCTTTCATCGAGCACTCGCAGGAACTCTTGTCCCACGGCTCCGCTTGCTCCAACAATAGCTACTTTCATTTTTCTTTTGTTTTAAATTAAGTTTATAAAAAAGTGAAATACTATCTCTAAAAAGATAGAATTGGTCGCAAATTTATAACAAAATGCTGTATAACACCGCATAAAGTGAAAAGTTTTTCGTTATTTTGCATTCAAAACCTAAAACTTATAGCCTATGGATTGGTTTGACTTCAGCTTGAAACTTCCCATCACCGACCCTACATGGATATTCCTCCTTGTACTCCTCATTATATTGTTTGCTCCCATATTGTTGAATAAGCTTCGTATTCCGCACATTATCGGAATGATACTGGCGGGGCTTGTCATTGGGGAGCATGGTTTCAATATTTTGGTGCGTGATAGCAGTTTTGAGCTTTTCGGCAAAGTAGGCTTGTATTACATTATGTTCCTTGCCGGTCTGGAAATGAATATGGGAGACTTCAAACAGAACCGGGGCAAAGCGCTTGTTCTGGGGCTCTTGGCTTTTATTGTGCCCATAGGCATAGGCTTGGTAACGAATATAGCTTTGTTGAAGTACGGGGTGCTGACCTCTGTCCTACTGGCAAGTATGTATGCGTCGCATACGCTGGTGGCCTATCCCATCGTGATTCGTTACGGTGTGTCGCGGCATCGCAGTGTGAGTATTGCAGTGGGGGGGACGGCGGTTACGGATACACTCACTTTGCTGGTTCTGGCCGTTGTGGGTGGTATGTTCAAGGGGGAGTCGGACGGCTTCTTTTGGGTATGGCTTGTCATAAAGGTTATCTTCCTGGGTATTTTGATTGTATATCTGTTTCCACGCATAGGTCGTTGGTTCTTCCGGAGGTACGATGACAACGTGATGCAGTTCATATTCGTGCTTGCCATGGTTTTTCTCGGAGCCGGATTGATGGAGTTTGTGGGGATGGAAGGTATCCTGGGTGCTTTCCTTGCAGGTTTGGTATTGAACCGGCTGATTCCGCATGTCTCTCCGCTGATGAACCATCTGGAGTTTGTGGGCAACGCCTTGTTTATTCCCTATTTCCTGATAGGCGTGGGTATGCTGATTGATGTGCATGTGATTTTCGGTCATGGCGATGCTCTGAAAGTAGCGGCTGTAATGATTGTGGTGGCATTGGCAGGTAAATGGATTGCCTGCTGGCTGACGCAGAAAATATATAAGATGGGAGGGATTGAACGGGAGCTGATGTACGGATTGAGCAATGCACAAGCAGCGGCAACGCTGGCGGCTGTGTTGGTGGGGTACAACATCATTCTGCCCAATGGGGAACGCTTGCTGAACGATGATGTTTTGAATGGTACCGTCCTGCTGATTCTTGTAACTTGCATTGTGAGCTCGTTCATTACGGAGCGTGCCGCACGGAAGATTGCCATGGAGGAGGCGCATCTGGAAGAAAACCGCTCCGTGGAAGCGGAGAAGATATTGATTCCGATAGCCAACCCCGATACGATTGAAGACCTGATAAATCTTTCTTTGGTGATACGCGACCCGAAACAACGGGATAATCTGTTGGCACTGAATGTCATCAACGACGATAGCAGTTCTGAAAGTGCCGAATTGCGTGGGAAACGCTATCTGGAAAAGGCTGCCATGATAACGGCCTCGGCAGATGTGCCGTTGAGGCAAATCACGCGTTACGACTTGAATATCGCTTCGGGCATTATCCATACAGCAAAAGAATATGCGGCAACGGATGTCATTATAGGTCTGCACCGTAAAGTCAATATTGTGGATTCATTCTTCGGTATGCTGACGGAGAATCTGCTGAAGGGCTTGCATCGCGAGGTGATGGTTTCCAAGTTCCTGATGCCCATTAACACAATTAGGCGGGTGATTGTGGCGGTACCTCCGAAAGCCGAGTATGAGGCGGGATTCCTGAAGTGGGTGGAACATTTCTGCCGGTTGGGGAGTACTTTGGGCTGTCGGGTACATTTTTATGCCAATGAAGAGACTACCGCCCATCTTCAAGGGCTGGTGAAAGCCAAATATGGACAGACATTGACAGACTTTTCCCGCCTGGACGACTGGGGAGACCTGCTGATACTGACCGGACAAGTGAATTTCGACCATCTGCTGGTCATCATCAGCGCCCGCCGCGGCTCCATCTCCTATGACAGCTCCTTCGAGAAGTTGCCGGCACAAATCAGTAAATATTTTGCAAACAATAGTCTGATTGTGTTGTATCCAGACCAACTGGGTGAACCGCAGGATGCGGTATCCTTCTCAAATCCGCGTGGCAACAACGAGTCGCAGCACTACGAGAAGGTAGGCAAATGGTTCTATAAATGGTTCAAGAAGAATTGACGATTGACAATTGATAATTGACAAAAATCTGTGTAAATCCGTGTAATCTGTGGTGAAAATGGAAGATTGGCAACAACGAACGCAACTTTTATTAGGAGATGAAAAAATGGAACGCCTGCGCCGGGCACATGTACTTGTCGTAGGACTGGGTGGTGTAGGTGCTTATGCGGCCGAGATGATATGCCGTGCCGGAGTGGGGCGGATGACGATAGTCGATGCCGATACCGTGCAGCCTACGAATATAAACCGTCAGTTGCCGGCTCTGCATTCTACCCTGGGGCAAAAGAAGGCGGAGATATTGGCATCACGTTTCAGGGACATTAATCCGGCTCTGGAACTGAGAGTGTTGCCCGTATTCTTGAAAGATGAGAACATACCGGAACTGCTGGATGATGCGGCTTATGACTTTGTGGTGGATGCCATCGATACGCTTGCTCCAAAATGCCACTTGATAGCGGAAAGCATGAAGCGGCATATCAAGATAGTGTCCAGCATGGGGGCAGGAGCAAAGAGTGACATTTCGCAAGTGCGCTTTGCCGATATCTGGGATACCTATCATTGCGGGTTGAGCAAGGCTGTGCGTAAGCGTTTGCAAAAAATGGGCATAAAGCGGAAACTTCCAGTTGTTTTCAGCACCGAACAGGCTGATCCGAATGCCGTTTTGCTGACGGACGACGAGATGAACAAGAAGTCCACCTGTGGAACAGTGAGCTACATGCCCGCAGTTTTTGGCTGCTATTTGGCCGAATATGTAATTAAAAGACTATAGTAATAGCACTTGAAAGAAAACTATCAAATAGTAAATAGTAAATTGTCAAATTGTAAATAGCCTAGTGATTCATTTAGAGAATATAACGAAGAGTTTCGGTAACCTGCAAGTGTTGCGGGGTATTGACCTGGAGATAGAGAAAGGGAAGATTGTCAGCATTGTAGGCCCCAGTGGAGCGGGTAAAACTACCTTGCTGCAAATCATGGGTACGTTGGATATGCCGGATGGCGGTTCGGTGGTTATTGACGGTACACAAGTCAACCGTATGAGGGAGAAGGAACTTTCCGCATTCCGCAACCGCCATATCGGCTTTGTGTTCCAGTTCCATCAACTGCTGCCGGAGTTTACGGCTTTGGAGAATGTAATGATACCAGCCTTCATTGCCGGAAGAGGACAGCAGGAAGCCAAGGAGGCGGCTACGGAAATTCTTGAATTCATGGGGCTTGCCGAACGGGCCTCCCACAAGCCGAATGAGTTGTCGGGAGGTGAGAAGCAGCGTGTGGCGGTGGCCCGTGCTCTCATCAATCATCCAGCAGTGGTGCTGGCAGATGAACCTTCCGGCAGCTTGGATACCCATAATAAGGAAGAACTGCACCAGCTCTTTTTTGATTTACGTAACCGTTTCGGACAAACGTTTGTTATCGTAACCCATGATGAAGGACTGGCGCAGCTCACCGACCGGACGATACATCTGATTGACGGGGAAATCAATAAAATGGTTTGAGCCTATTTCCCCGTGCCCATTACTCCCGAGTCATTGTCACTGTTGTTTACCTTCCGCTGTGCTGTCTTGAAACTGCGGCCGAACGAGAAGTTGTAGGAAAAGTTCACCAGGAACATGCGGGAGCTTTCTTTTATGTAATTATTTGTCTTGTAGGATGCGAATTTATTCCAGTTTTCGCTTTGTACTTTATAGTTGTCGGTGAAAGGATTGAATGCACCGACTCCTACCCGAAGATTCTTATGCTTGTAATATACAGCTAACATCTGGATGTTTTCTCCTCCCGAGAGGGTTTCTCCCCAGAAATTGTTCCAATTGGTGTTTATCTGCCAGAACAGAGAGAACTGTTTGTAGTTTAATGAGGCTTCTGCCTCACAAAACCAGTTGGTGTAGGTATGTGAGTAGTGATTGCCATGGCTCATGTAATGGTTGACACCGCCCGTAAAAGAAAATTGCAGAATGTCGCGGATGGGTCCTACGCGGAGCATGGCACGTCCGGAGAGTTTCTGCCAATCCTTCTGATTGTCCCAAGTCTGCACTATTTTGTTGCCTTCTTGAATCTTCTCGTCCATAATGGCATTGGGACGATAGTCATAGGCTCCCCATAAGTTGGTGTAAAAGATGCCTTTTTTCCACTCGTAAGTCAGCTCCGTATGATAGCACATGTACGACTTCAGATTCGGGTTACCACGACGTATCTGGAATGAATCCACTGCTTGTTCCACATCGCTGAGGTCGCCCAATGAAGGAGAAGCGTTATAGATGTTTCCCTTCCAGCGGAGGTAGGAGTTGTCTGACATGGCATAGTGCAGAACGATACTCGGGTTGAAACTGTAGTTCTTGGTAGATTTGTCCTTGCCGCTCTGATTATAGTAGAAACGGGTCATGGCCACTCCCAGCCGGTAGTTTAGTTTGTCTATCTTTCCACGGTATTCTCCGAATATGTATGTGTTCCCTTGGTGCATATTGGTTTTATAATAATGCCCGTTTCTGTATTCATTGTTAGAGTAGGACTGTGTATGGCTCAGACCGAAGCTCAATGCGTTCCCCTTGGAATATTGCTTCTCATAAATGGCCTCGGCAATCAGGGAGTATTTGTTGCCTCGGATATTGTTGTCAATATCGGTCAATATGTTTCCCAGGGTGCTTTCTTGGTAGAGCCGCTGCGATTTTTCCCGATTGTAGGTTCCTACTACATTGAATACCAGGGTTTGTTTGTTTTTCAGGTCTTGTTGGTGGTACAAATCGAGTGAGGGACGTGTCCAGCTCTGGTCGGTACGGTCGGTCATGTCTACCACGTCCGCTTCGTCATTGGCGTTATAGAGAGTTCCTTTATAATCCCAGTGCGGCTGATTGTTTCCTCGAAGGCGGAGGGTGGCGCTGAAAAGGGAATTTTCAGAAGCCTGCAAACTGTAATTTACGTTTAGGTTGTGCTGGTACATGGTTGCCTTGCTGGGCTCTCCTTTCTCCAGGCGTCTGAGTGTGGTGCCGTCTGCCAGGTGGAATTCTTCTTCATTGTCGCGGTACATGCCGTTAAAATCCCGCGGTCCCATGTAATAGGAGAAGCCGAATTCTGATTTTTTGTGGTTTACTTTGCCGTACAGATTATAGTTTCCCCACATCGTGTTCAACCCTTGGGAAATGTCGGCACCGAAGTTTCCGCCCGTTTCAGGTCGGCGCACTATGTAGTCCAAAACGACTTCGGCATTACCGTAGCGCAGTCCCGGATTGTCATGGTACTCTATACGTATAATGTCGGCAGGGCGAATGGCTTTTATCTCGTCTATTTCGGCTTTGACTCCATTGATGCGTAATTGCAGTTCTCCACCGCCGGACAATCCAATCTCATTGTTCATGGGGTTGACCAGAATACGTGGCAGCATCAGTTCCTGCAACAGATTCACTCCGTTTGTGGAAGTTTTCATTTGTCTTTCGGATGGGAAAACCAGTTTGCGGTCTGCACGGCTGATTTGGCTGGAGCCGGTGATAGTCACTCCTTCCAGTGCGATAGAAGCACTGTCTAATACGATTGGTCCAAGGTCGGTATGGCGCTTTACTCCATTGAGGGTGATGTATCCGGTATTATACCCGATGCTGGAAAGAACAAGTCTGTAATCTCCGGTAGCCGTGTTCTTGAAGATGAATTCTCCTTCTGGACTTGTGGTCACACCGGCGACAAAAGTAGAGTCGATGGTCTGTAATACCACATTGACATACTCTATACTCTTGTCGGAAGCATCGCGGACGGTTCCTTTTATTTCTATTTTTTGAGCAAAAGCATTCTGTGCCATACTGCCCAGCAGCATGGTTATAATCATTAATTTTTTCATATTGATACGATGGTTCTAATCCTTATTGCAGTAGGCCTTCCTGTTTTTAGGGTGTTTCTGCTTGTTAGACGAAATGACTGGTGAAAAGGTTGCATCAGACATTGAAAAATGTTGCATGATGCTGTTATTCAAAGCAAACGTAGTGACTGATTTTCTCCAAATCGGTATCGGAGAATTCCTCGTAAAGTGCAAAAGGTTTCAGACTATGAAGGTCGCCTTTCTTCTTCCGGTATTCTACAAAGGCCTTTGCCTGGTAGAAGTTGATGTAAGGATGGTGGCGCAGCCTCTCTATGCTACTACGGTTCAGGTTGATGAGGCGGATGGCACGGGTGTCGATGGAAAACCAGGACTGCAATTGGCTGGTGTCCAAATGGATTTCTTGTAATTGCGTGATGTTGTAGAATCCTCCCAAGCGTTGCCGATAACCGATGATTAGACGGGCAATGCCGCTACCGATGCCTGGTATTTTCTTCAGTTCTGTGGTGTCGGCACGGTTCAGGTCGACAAGGATTCCAGCCGGATATTTTTCCGGTGCAATTCGGGAAGTAGCAGTGCTGTCATTGCTTGCAGGAGAGCTGTATAACTGGACGGTTCTTGTTTCTGTGTCTTCCGGAGTGATGTGGATATAGGGTAGGAGTGCTTGATATTGTTTTTCTGTCATTCCATATATTTTCCGGAAATCTTCTGCCTCACGGAACTTCCCCCCTTTGCTACGGTAGCGGAGTATGTTCCGCGCCATCCATCCGGGCAGTCCCAGTCGGCAAAAAGTGACGGAGTCGGCAGTATTGGGATTGAAACGGACGAGAGAGACGGTTGTCGGTTGTTTTTGGGAGGAAGAATTAAGTCTGTTGTCCCATTTTTGTTCCTTTTCTTGTATGGATGCGACGAACGATTCGTATTCTGCCATTGCAGTGGCCTGCCGCCGGATTGCTTCATCGGAGAGAGGGCGGTGCTCTCTTTGGTATATATAAATATACCCGGAGAGAAAGACGAGAATGATGCCGGTAATCAAAACCAGTATTCCGCGCCTTTCTCCCCGGGAGAAATAAAGGAATTCTTTAAAGGGGTTCTGCATGATGGCTTATTTCAGAAAACCCAGCTCATTGATAAAAATCAATGCAATTCCTATCGGGGCAATGTATTTCAGGATGAATATCAATAGTTTGTAGACGGCTACTCTCAGGGTACCGTTGTTGCAGACTTCTTCCCATACGATTTTCTTGTCTAGATACCAGCCTATGAAGATGGAAATGAAGAAACCGCCTAACGGTAGCATTAGCTTGGCCGTTACAAAGTCGAACAAATCGAATAGGTTTAGCCCGAATACGGTATAGCTTTTGCCGATACCGAGAGACAGTGAGCAGAATACTCCTAAGAAAATACAGCCCGCTGTCACGTATCTGGCTGCCTTGCTGCGTGAGAACTTGAACTCTTCATGTAGATAGGCAGTTACCACTTCGTGCAGGGAAATGGTGGAAGTCAGCGCTGCCAATGCCAGTAGGATATAGAACATCAGAGACAGCAGTATCGCCAGCCAGGGAATATTGCCGAACGCTTGCTGAAAGACATTAGGTAGGGTGATGAATAGCAGACTGGGACCCGCATCCGGTTTGATGCCTACAGAGAAGGCGGCAGGGAAGATGATGAATCCTGCCAAAATGGCTACCATGGTGTCGATAGCGGCCACGTTGAGTGCCGTTTTGGGCAGGTTCGTATCATTGCGGAAGTAAGAAGCGTATGTACAGAGACATCCCATCCCCAAGCTCAAGGAGAAAAATGCCTGGCCCATGGCTCCAAGGAACACATTGCCGTCCACTTTGCTGAAGTCCGGTTTCAACAGGAATTCAATGCCTGCTCCTGCTCCGGGCAGGGATATGGAGCAGATGGCAAGGATTATCAATAGGACAAATAGCATCGGCATCATGATTTTGGCTGATTTTTCAATACCTTTTTCCACTCCTTTGACAATGATGAGATGGGTGGCCAGCAGGAATAGCACCAGCCAGATGACCGGACGCCAGGGGTTGCTGACAAAGCTGTTGAAGGATGCGATGAAATCGGCTGCCGACTTCCCGGCCGATAAACTCAAGCGTCCATCCTGCCACAACGGAGTAATATCCCAGAATAAGGAATCCGGCCAGTACGCCCATACGTCCTACCCAGCGCCAATGCGTGCCGGGTGCCAATTTCTGATAAGCCCTTGCCGTATTGGCACGCGAGCGCCTGCCGATGAGGAATTCTGCAATCATGATGGGGATGCCGAGAATGAGCACGCAAACCAGGTATACAAAGATAAATGCCGCACCTCCGTGATTCCCGGTCTCAAACGGGAAACGCCAGATATTGCCTAAACCGACTGCGGAGCCTGCCGAGGCAAGTATGACGCCTAATTTGCTTCCGAAGTTGGCTCTGTCACTTTTTGTCATAAAACGTAGATTTTTCTTTCAATTCGTTATTAATACCAGCTAAAACATGCAAATATAGAAAATGTTCTGTACTTTTGCGCACAGTTCGTTGATAATTTGGTATATGCTATATTATATTAAGAAATATCCGGTGTCGCTTTTTATTATTCTGACGGTGATTTATCTTTCATTCTTTAAACCGCCTTCTACAGAAATAAGCAAGATTCCCAATATAGACAAGGTGGTGCATATCTGTATGTATTTCGGCATGTCAGGAATGCTGTGGCTGGAGTTTCTTCGCGCTCACCGGAGAGACAACGCCCCTTTATGGCATGCATGGGCAGGGGCGTTTGTCTGTCCCGTTTTGTTCAGCGGAATGGTGGAGTTGCTGCAAGAATACTGCACGACATACCGTGGTGGAGACTGGCTGGATTTTGCGGCCAATACCACGGGAGCGGTGCTTGCATCAATGGTCGGCTATTTCATTTTAAGGCCAAGGATGAAATAGGATTATAAGTATTCAACTACGGAACTTAGCTTGATGCCGTTCGACCCTTTTATCAGAATTGTTTTCCCGCAAGGTTTCTCTCTTTGCAGCTCTGCGATGAGTGCGGTTACATCGGGATAACTCTGATAAGAGTGGCGTGTGGCGGCAAACAATTCCCCTACAAGAACTACATCCTTGAATCCGCATTCTTCCAGATAGTCTGCAATCTTCTGGTGCTCGTCGGCACTGTCTTTACCCAACTCCCGCATATCTCCCAATATCAACATTTTGTTTTCGGCCTGCATGTTCCGGAAGTTACTAATGGAAGCCATCATGCTTGTGGGATTGGCATTATAGGCATCGATAATCAGAGTGTTGTCCGCTGTTTTTTTCAGTTGTGAACGGTTGTTTTGCGGGGTATATCCGGCCAGTGCCTTGTCTATTTTCTCCGGTTCCACACCAAAAAAATGTCCGATGGTGACAGCTGCCAGAGCATTGGGGAAGTTATATTCACCGATAAGCCGGGTTTGTACTTCGTGATATTTGCTTTCGTTGTCCGTTTTCCACTCGAAGGTGAGGTAAGGAGAATTGCCGGTGACGTGTCCGTTGATGTACAGCCCGTCCTCACTGCCGTAGGCAATCTGGTGGAGTCCGTAGGCTATCTTTTTCAAGTAGGGGTTGTCGTTATGGATAAAGATGGTAGCTTCTTTCCGCGTCCGCAGATAGTCGTACATCTCTCCTTTGGTCTTGATGATTCCTTCAAAAGAGCCGAATCCTTGAACTGCAATCACATTACCTTCTTCCAATTCTCGTGTCATGCTGGACAACAAAGAACCTATCAATTCGGAAGTATCCTTGATTGTGTATCCCAATCTTTCCGCTAGTTCGGATGTAAATTCCTTATTATTCATACTTGTTTAATATCTTTGCATATAAATCAAAATCGTCCGCATCGGTTCATTCTACCTGATAGAATTGTCCGACTTCAAGTTCTTCTCCGGAAACACTGATCAAT
>ERZ779937.388-NODE-388-length-19243-cov-1.468001_pt1 | contig 19243 bp, 10 predicted proteins | sample MGYA00511185_ERZ779937 | MGnify/ENA primary metagenome ERZ779937 (study PRJEB29588, sample SAMEA2147216) | human gut metagenome | biome: human gut; feature: human-associated habitat; material: faeces | place: Denmark | collected 2008/2010 ... | reverse complement strand
ATTATCATTTGTAAGTGCAGTTAATGTTGTATCAGTACTTGTAACAGTAATTGACTTACCATTATAAGTTATATTAGTTAAATCAACATAAGACTGATTTCTACCATATTCTAGCACATACTCACCAGGAGCATATGGTGTATTACCATTATCCGGAACTGGATCTCCATTAGCACTAATTGATAATAAATCACGATCAGTACCAGGAAGAGCCTTTTTGAACTCAATTGTATAAGTTCTTGTACCAGCTGCAAGAGGATTTGCAGGTGTTGCATTTGAATAATTTTGAGAAACAACCAATTTAACAGTTATGTCATTTGTTGTGTTAATAACTGCTTCTAATGCAGAATTAAATGTATTAGAAATAGATGATGAACCAAGATAGTATCTAATATTTAACTTAGAAGTATCAATTGTATTAGAAATTGCATACTTTAAAATTGTAGAATTTACTGAATAAGGAACATTTACAACATAATTAAATGTTGATTGTTGATATATTGGATCTAATCCATATGATTTTGAAGTATCAGTAGCATCATAAACTTCAATATTATCTAAATCAGGATTTTCATCAACCCAAATATTTGTTGTATAAGTTGAATCATCACCATTTGGAGCTGTAATTGTAATTGTAACTTCATTATTTCCAGGCTTCAAACCAGAAACAATTCCTTGTGATGAATCAGTTCCGTTAGGTGTAAACGTTAAATTTGAGCCATTTGGAGTTGTAATAGTTACTGTAGCATCTGGATCTGAAGGTGTCACACTAATTGGAACATCTGTTGTACCAGGTTTAGCTTCTATTAACTTATTATCAGTTCCCGGAATATCACTAATTACAACATCTGGGTCCGTTGAAGTAATATTATCAAGACCAGAATTATCAGAGGTTATTGGAACAATGACCTTAATATAATACTTTGTTCCATCAGTTTGATTTTCAGCTGTTGCATAAACCTCAAGTAAATATTCTAATGCTTGAGTTGTACTTGTTGAAACATCAAGATTATAGCTTCCATTAGTCAAAGATACAGATTGGAATGATGAATCAGTAGGTGATTTAACATTTAATTTTGGACTAGCTTTAGAACCTGCTGGTAAAGCAACATTAATAGTTGTTTTTGTATCGCCAACATCTAATGTAATAATTTCTGGATTGGTTTGATTTGTAGCAGTTGGAACTTGATTATAATATTGACCATGCTTTGAACCGCTAATACTAACATTTCCTATATCATTATTAGCATCTAATGTCGCGCTTCCTTTTATCACATTGACAGTATAAGTCTTATTACTTCCCTTCTCTGGTGCACACATAATACTAAATGTTTCAGTATTTTGACTAGCTAATGTAAGAGAGCGAGTATATGTTAGTTTATCTTTTGATAAATCATCAGGAAAATAAACACTAGATTTAGCAGACATTTTTGTAACATTGACAGTTATTATCATGGAAGTTTGAGTATAATTACTAATATTTTGAATTATTATATTATCACTATCAGGACTAAATAATATTTCTTTAGCTGGAATTGGAACTCCACCAATAGTAACTGCAAATGTTGCTAAACGATTTTCAGTATCTCCAGTATTAAGTGTTAGATCAAATGTATAAACATCAGTTGGAACAACATTTTGTCCGCCAGTCTTTAAATACTCAAGCTCACTTACAATACCGAATGAATACTTATTTGAGCCTTCAACTAATGTAAGCTGATTATTAACTTGTGTAGTAACTGGTCTCCAAATGCTTCCAGACTTATAATATATTCTAGCAGCTGATGACTGTAATAATAGTTGGAAGAAAATTTCTCTATTTGCATAATTAATTGTCGCAACTACATTGGTATCACCATTAGCATAGTTAAATACTTGACTACCATTTTCATCCTTTAAATCTTGTGGATTAGACCCAACAACATTATTTATAATATTTGAAGCAACAGCATCAAGTAAGCTGAAATCTCTAATTGTCTTATCTTCATCTGCAGTATAAACAGTAATTGTATATTTTACAACAACAAGTCCATCTTCAGATGTAGCAGTTACTACGATTGTTTCCTTCTTTTGAGATGATAGCTTATTATCTTGAGAAATATTTAATTTTGCATTACCAATACCTGAAATTAAATTTGCAGTTACGGTAGCAGTTGAACCATAATTACTTCCGGCACCAAGATTTAATGTATACTCTAAATTTTGAGATGATGTATACAATTGACTTGCAAAGGCATTACCATTTGTATCATATACATCTTGTCCATTAACCTTTAAATTTTGAAGACCAACTGAACCATTAGCAGGTAAACGGTTAATTACAATTGTATAAGCATCAGACCACTTTTCATCCTCAGAGTAAACATAATAATTATAAGTTTTTGATGGACTACTTGTAGTAAATGTACTCATCGTAATATTAACTATTTTTGATGTGGTTGTTGATTTAGCACCATATACCTTTGCACCAAGTGCAGTTGCATTTGCGGTAACAGTTAGTGAATTAACACTATAAGGAATATCATAAGTAAGTGTTAATGGAGCCGCAGTTCCTGGAGTAAATATTCCAGATGTAGGTGTAAGTATATTTGAGCCATCACTTACCTCAAATTGATTTAAAGTTCTATCAGTACTTCTTGTATCTGCAACATAATATTCAATGTAGTATTCTGCAGTTTGACCAGATTGAGGAGTTACAGTTATCTTAACCTTAACAGCTTGATTCTTTGTAGTAATATTATGAGTATGAGAAGCTGTATTACCATATGTTTGAGTTTCAATTGTTAGCTTAGCATGTTGGCTTGTAGCTGTAACTACAAAACGTAATATAGCTGAATTATATGGTAAGTTACTATTTATTGTATATGTATCACCGGTCCAAGTACCTGCTCTTACTACATTATTATTTGTAACATCATAAACAGTTACACTTGCGATTGAATTATCAGTATCTGCAGCCTCTCTTTCAACAGTAACATTATAAATAGCAAAATCATGTGTTACCTTATCAGTAACTCTATACTTAATACTTCCTTGATTTGTTGTACCATCGATTGCAACAGGTGTTCCTGTTGAACTTGTAATTGTATTCCATGTGCCAGTTGAAGCATCATAATATTCAAGGGTTGAGTTACTAGGTGTAGTCAATGGTGCTTTAACTGAAACAGATGTAATAGTATTTCCAAGACTATCAAGATACGGAACTTTAACCACATAATCTTTACCATTGTCTGAGTTTAAGGTAGATGAATCTAATGTACCAGTTGTTGATGTACCTGTAACAGATATTGTAGGATCATTTAATCCCGTATTAGCAGTTATCGTCTTATACACAAATTTGTAAGTAGCTTTTACATTAGAATCACTTGAAAGTAATACAATTATTAAATCAGTTGTACCAATTTGTACGGTTGTATTAGCATAAGCTGTACCATTATATGTTGAAGATACGCAATCAGCTGTATAATTAACTAAATAATGAGCTACATTTGGTGATACCCATAAATAATAAGTTCCTTCTGCTAAATCAACAAAATTAGTAACAGGGTTTGAACTTGAATTTGCACTACCCTTAGTGATAATTGGGTCAACTAGACCATCATCCTTGGTAAATGTTATATTGGTAATAATAGGCTTTCTTTGAACATTTATAGTATATGCTTGGCTTGTAGAACCATCCTGTGCAATTACAGTAAATGTAACTGTTGAGAATGAGCCTCGATTTGTCGGATCAAGAATTAAAGAGTAAGTTCCATTTGACACTGAGCTATAAGTTGCACCACTTAACGTTGATAAATCAATCTTTCCTTTTCCACTATCAACAGTAACATTAATTGTTGTACTTGAAGAAGCAGTTGCAGGAAGAGTGAAGTTAGTAGATGTCGTTGTAGCAGAAAGTGTTGCAGTTGAAGGAGTTGCCCCGCTAATTGCAACAACAGTGCCTACCTCATGACTTACAGTTCTTTCAATTGTTACATCATATTCCTTTGAATTATGAGAAGAATTATCTTCTACTTTAATCTTAACACTAGCATTATTAGTTGAAGTATTAATTGAAACAGGGAAATATCCAACTGTTGGTACTTGTGTCCATTTTGCACCACCATCTGTACTATAATAAACAGTACTTAAGGTTGGGTCTGTAGCAGTTGGTGTAACGTCAACACTTGTAATAGCATTACCATTTGAATCACTATATGGGAATGTAAGCTTAAATCCAGTACTTGCATTTCCTGATAGTTGACCAATATTAGAAGCATTTGTAACACGACCAGATACTGTTTTTAAACTAGTGTGATCAACCATTGTCTTTACAGTAAATGTATATACCTCTGTTTTATTTGCATCACTTGAATTTAAGTTGATAGTAAATGTATTAGCATTTATTGTTGTAGATGCTACAGAAACAGGGTCATTGTAAGTACTTCCATTAAATAATGCACTTAATGCATCTGCAGTAAAGCTTACATTAAACTTTGTTACCCCAGTTGGAATCCATACATAATAATTTCCTTTAGGAAGTCCTGTACTTGGGATGGTTACAATAGAATCAGTTTGACTTGATGAGCCAGATGTCAAAATTGGATTTACTCCAATTGAACCAACCTTAGTAAATTGAATGTTTGTAATAATAGGTAATCTTTGAATATTAATAGTATATGATTTTGTTGTTGTTCCATTTTGAGCAACTGCATCAAAGGTTACTACATCATATTTACCTCTTACCGAAGAATTTAAAACTAATGTATATTCTCCATTATTTACACCATTATTAGTTACATTTGATGATAAATTTGTAATTTCACCATTGCCAGCATCAACTTTAATTTTAATTGTTGTTTGAGACGCAGCTGTTGCAGGGAAAGTAAAGTTTAAAGATAATGTGGAACTATTTAAGGTGCCAGTTTGTGAAGTACCATTTGTAACAGTTACAGAAGCATCTGTATTATCTCTTACAGTTCTTTCTACATTAACCGTGTAAATCTTAGTTGCACTAGTCGAATTATCTTTTACTTTAAAATATACAGTTGTTGTATTACCACTAGCAAAGCTAACTGGTGCTACACTACCAGAAGTCCAGTTTGATTGATTAAAACTATATTCAACTGAACTTAAAGAAGGTGTAGTAAGCGTAGCATTAATGTTTGCTGAAGTAATTACATGTCCATTTGCATCTTTATAAGGGAATGTAGCTTTATATTCTGTAGCTGATGTCGATGTGACTGTTGCTGTTGTAGAACTTCCTGCTACAGTACCTGTAACATTTTGTAGTCCAACATTATCAGCAATCGTCATATAGTTAAATATATAGTCTTCGGTAGCATTATTTGAACCGTCATAGCCTAAGCTAATTGTAAAGCTTTTAGCATTAACTGTGAAAGTATTTCCAGTTTGATTACCACCATTATTAATATTGTAAGATGAGCTTTTTGCATCACATGTATAGTTTACGTTAAATGATTGTAAAGAAGCTGACCCCCAAACATAATATGTACCCTTAGGTAATTCATTAAATGAACTTACAACTCCAGTTGTTGAACTTGATGAGCTTGTAGTAATAATAGGATTTGCAAAACCACCATTACTTGTAAATGTCATTCCTGTAATAATAGGCATTCTTTGTACATTTATTGTATAAGTTTTTGAATTATTTTTCGATTCGGAAATAACCTTAAACGATACAGTTGAAAAAATACCTCTTTGCGTATTACTACATGTGAATGAATATCCATCAGATGTTGGGGTAGGACTGTCGAGAGTAATACCACTACTACTACTTATAGTACTTGTATCAATACTTCCTTTTCCATTATCTACCTTAACTTTAAAGGTTGTAGATGTACTTGCGGTAGCATCAAAATTAATATTTGCAGTTGTATTTGATTCTGTTAAGTTTGCAGTCTTAGTTGTAGAATCATTTGTAGCTGTAACAGTTGTATCTACATTATCACTTAAAGCTGCACCACCTAATGATGCGTTAAAATCACTAGGACTTTCACCATATACTTTACCACCAGTAGTTTCTGCTACACGCATACTTATACAAGTTGAATTAAAATTTGTAACTCCTGGATTTAATTTTATTCTCACCTTAAATATAACATATGTTCCACCAGTTATATCCCCAGTTGTTTGACCAGGTCCATAGAATAACTCGGAATTGGAAATTGTAGGATCAGGTTCAGTTACTCCAGTTTTATATAAAAAATTTTGAGCAGTTCCTTCAATGTAGTTTGATCCAGTTGTTCTACCCGGTAGAACTGGCAAATCACTGAACGGATCCCAGTCTGGGTCATCAATTGAATTTTTTATTTTTTTGGCTGTATCTCTGTCAACAATTGACAAATTAGTTAGCTTCTTACTATCATCTGCAGATGAAAGTCCAAATATTGAATCTACATTGCTAACTTCAGACGTATTCAAATCCCACACTAATTGCATACTAGATAAAGAAGTACCTATATCAACAAACGCAGTCATATAAAATTCGCCGGATGTAGGAACAGATGTTATACAATTTGAGTAATCTTCTGCCACAAATAAATCTTCGGTATAACATACTTTAACTTTCACATTAGTACCAGCAATGCTTACCCATTGATTAATATTTGTTCCAGCAGCATTAACAGTTTTATCTATCTTTGATGTACTAATAATTGAATTTAAACCAAATATAGATAAAACAATCAAGAAGAATAATATAATTTTTTTCTTTATATTTTTTATCCCACTCATAAGGTCGGCTCCTTCTGTTTTTCTTTCGATTTTTCCCGTTCTCTCTGTTTATCCTGGCTGCGGGCTGCGATTGCCTGCTGTAATTTCTTACGGACAGACGGTTTCTTTGTTTTATTCAGCGTCTTTCCAGTAAATTCCCGAAATGCTGCTGTCATCACATCCACATCCCTTGCCTTGAAGAAAACAAAATATCGAGGTGGATCTACGGACTTATCACGTTTCAGACTAAAATCAATGCCATATTTTTTTGCCACTTTTTCAAAAGCCTTGATGTTGTTATCCGTAATCTCAATGTTGGAAAGCTGAACATTCTGCTGTGCCAGCTTCTTTAAACTCTGCTTTCCATGATAATCTTTGTCTGGCGGTCCCTTTACCTGCTGTTTTCTTGCTTTCTCTGCTTTTTCTTTCTCCATCGCTGCCAGAAAACGCATCATTGCCTGTTTCAATAAACGGGCTGTCACTTTTCCGCCAGTGATACACAGGGACACTGTTTTTTCATTCACTTCTTCCTGCATTAATCTGTTCCTTTCTATGATCTTCCAACAGACGGTCTTCATTTGCTCCTACCCGGATACAGCAGTACAGAACAAAGTTGACTGCTAACACCAGAAGAATCCCTGCAATAATCAATAACAATCTCATTTTATACCCCTTTCATCATGCAAAAGGGCATCTATGACTTTGCTGCTCATAAATGCCCCTCCATTAACTTTTTATTTTCTTTTTTTCACAACCCAGAATGCTGATACACTGCCTGCCATGCCTGCAATCGCAAGCAGAATCCAAATCAGCATATGTGTATCATCTCCGGTTTTCGGTGTATCTGTTACCTGTGTAGATGGTGTTTCCGGTGTTGGTGTTTCTTCCGGTTTTACCTCATCTTTCATCACTACTTTCTGGATCTCCCCGGTATCCTCCACTGTGAACTTCACATCTTCTGCTACCAGATATCCATCAGGAGCTGACTCTTCACGAAGTGTATACTCCCCAATCGGAAGCATTTCTATATAATGTGGTTTTTCCTCTGAAGTCCAGCTCTCTACTGTCTTACCATCTTTATCAAGAATGGTCAGTTTTGCTCCTGGCAGTTCCTTACCGGAAATATCTGTTTTGGAGATTTCTACCTTGGTTACATCATCTTTCATCTCGATTTTCTGTGGCTTTGCAGTGTCTTCAACGGTAAACGTGATGCTTTCTGCTGTCACATAACCATCTGCCGGTTTTGTTTCTGTCAGGGTATACTTCTGTCCGACTACCAGTTCTTTGATAATATGAGCTTCCTTACCGGAAGTCCAGGAATCTACAATCTTACCGCTTTCATCAGTTACCTGTAACTTGGCACCTTCCAGCTCTTTTCCATCTGTCAGGGAAGTCTTGGTAATCTCGATTACAGTCGGCTCGTCCTCAAAGGTAAAGGCATAAGATACTTTTTCCTTTTCTGCACCTTCATATTCAAACGTAAACTCCTGCGTTTCATCTGTTGTTGCAAATCCAGATGCCGGTGATGTTTCTTTGATATAATACGCAAAACCAATCGGTAAATCTGCCGTAAAAGTCAGCTTTCCTTCTTTGTCTGTTGCCAGTTCCTCGATCACAGTATCTGCTTTCAGAATTACTTTTCCGTCTGCTCCTGTAATGTCATCCTTGGCACAGAGGGCAAATACCGCACCTTCCAGTACACGATCAGAATCTTTCTCTTTTTTCACAACTTCCACTTCTGCTTTCTGGCGGTTATTCTGCCAGTCAGCAGAGTAAGTAACCTCTGCAGTATCCTGATCCCGGTATGTCAGATCAATCTCTCTTGCTTCATCATCCAGAACAAAGCCTTCTACTGTAGCTTTTTCTTTTACATAGTATTTACCAAGCGGAAGTCCGGATATTTTTGCAATACCGGTATCATCTGTTGTAATGGTTGCCACCAGCTCATCTTTTTTATAATAATCTTCACTTTCTCCGTCAGCAGATTTCACGTCCTCCAAAGCAAATACTTCAAAAGTAACATCTTTCAGGCTGCCTGTTACATACTGGAATAAATGGCTGATCCATCCTCCAACAGAATCCAGTGCAGTTACTTTATCCAGAAATTCTCCCTGTTTATTGATGATAATCGTTCCTGTCGGCACATCATCTTTCATTTCCACTTTCTGGATTTCCCCAGTATCCTCAATCATAAAGGTGATCTCTTCTGCCTTGAGGTATCCATAAGGAGCCATTTCTTCTCTGAGAGTATAGGTTTCCCCTACGGTAAGTCGTTCAATCAGATGCTGCTCTCCTTTTACAGATTTCCATGTATCAACTACATTTCCATCTTTGTCCAGAACAGTAAGTGTCGCACCCGACAATTCCACGCCAGTAGTTAAATCAGACTTGGAAACCACAACCTTTGTAGGCTGGTTCTTAAATACAGAAGATAACTGTACTACCTTAACATCCTGTCCCTGATATTCTGCTTTTACTTCCAGAATTTCATCAGAAGATACATAACCGTTTGGTGCTGCAAGTTCTTTGATATAATACTCACCGAATGTCAGATCCTGTGTAAATACAGCCTTTCCATCTTCTCCGGAAACAGCTTTTCCAAGGAGTGTGTCAGCTTTCACAATCACAGTTCCATGAGCTTCCATGTCATTCTTCGCATAAAGCCCAAACTCTGCTCCTGCAACGGCTGCTTTTGTATCAGCATCCTGTTTTACCACAGAAATTTCTACTTTCTGACGGTCATTTTCAAAGATAGCTGTCTGCTCAATGACTGGTGTTTCCTGATCTTTGTAAGAGAAAGTAATGATCTGTGCTTCACTGTTTAAAACAAAGCCATCCGGTGCTGTCTTTTCAACAATCTTATAACTTCCAAGCGGAAGATTTTTCAGAACCGCTTTACCATCTTTATCCGTTGTGACCGTTTTTACCAGTGTTCCTGCCGCATATTCCAGAATACGATTTCCATTATCATCTTTCTGGAAATCTGCAGTATAGATGTCCTCGGCAGCGTAAATCTCAAACTCTGCCCCTTCCAGATTTTCTGTCTGATATGTAAAATCATCCTTGAATCCGTCCAGAACTTCGCCTTTTTTCGCGATAGTCAGTTCTCCCTTAACTGGATGGTTCTCATAAACTGCTTCAATAATCACATCCCCGGAAGTTCCATCCATCTGATATGCAGTATTGGAATCAACTGTTACCTCATAGTAATTTTCATTCAAAGTATATCCATAAGGTGCATTTACTTCCTCAATGCGGTAATGTCCGATTTTAAGATTCTGCGGAAGAATCAAATATCCCTGCTCATCTGTAAAATAGGATTTATGTTTTACCGTAGTCGGATAAGTTGTTACCTGCTCCACATATTTTTCAGTGTCCATATTGAAAATCTTGAACTCTGTATTCTTCTGAAGTACTGCCTTTTTCGTCTCATCATCCTGTTTGATAATTTTCAGTTTCGCTTCAAACTCGTCATCCAGAAGCACTCTCCATGTCTGTGGCTGGTTCGGGTTGTTCTCAGTGATACGCACTGTAAAATCATCTACCGGAGTGTAATTATGAGGCGTTGTGGTTTCACGCACAATATAAGTTCCATAAGGAATCGCAATACTGCAGGCATAACCTTTTTCATCTGTAAAGATTTCTGTTGCACCATTTTCTCCGATCACTACCGGTTTTGCAGAATCAAAATCATAGCTTCCATCCTCTTTTACTTTCAGGGATGATGCCAGATAAGCAGTAAATCCTGCCCCTTTCAATAAATCTGCGTCAGTCTTTCCATTATTTGCTGCTTTGATAATCTGGAATGGCTGTTTCATTACCTGCTCCAGAGACAGACACTCACGATTTACCTCTGCTACAAGATCTCCCTCATAATTGCAGACCAGATCATGTTCTTCTTCATCCGCCAGATAACCAGTTGGCGGAGTAATCTCTTTCACATAGTAATTACCAAGATATAAGCCATCCACAGAAGCCTGTCCATTCTTATCTGTCGTAAGAGTGGCAACCTGCTCTCCTGCTTTATAGATCACACCAGTAGCACCATCCGGATGCACAATATCTTCACGAGCATACAATCCATAAACTGCTTTTTCCAGAGTTGCATCGCCCTGTGGAACTGCCTTTTTTGTTTCTTTGTCCTGTTTCTGCAGAGAAATCTTAGCTGTTACACGTTCATTTTTGAATGTATGCTTAAATGTCTGTTTTGCTTCTTTATCATTCGTATAAGAGAAAGCAAACGTATAAACATCATCTGTTTTTCTCACATACCCTTCCGGGGCCTGCACTTCTTTCACATCATAAGAAAATCCAAGCGGCAGGGCTGCCGTAAAATTCGCTGTTTCGTCTGTTCCTGTTGTCGCTTTCTCGATCAGTGTCCCTTTCTTTACAATGATGGTTCCATCCACATTGGTAATATCACTTGCAGCATAAAGTCCAAAGATTCCTCTATCCAGAGGATTTTCTGTATCTTCATCCTGTTTTGTTACCATTACTTCTACTTTTTGTCTGTCATTAGTAAAGGTTGTCTCAGTGAAAACAATGTCCACATTCTGCCCTGCATAGGATAATGTTACTGTCTTTTCCTCTCCGGCATTATAGAATCCTGTCGGAGCCTGTTTCTCTTTTACGATATATGTACCAAGATACAGATTTTTAAGAACGGTAGCTCCATTTGTATCTGTTGTAAGATTCTCTTTTACCAGATCACCCTTGCTGTAAATCTTTGTACCATAGGCAGTTTTAATATCTTCTCCAGCATACACATCATAAACAGCACCACTCTGTCTGCGTTTCTCATACTTAAATGTTGTGCCATTTTCTGTCACATCTGCACCAACCAGAACCTCACCTTCTTTATAAACGGTAAGCTGTCCCATCTGTTCTTCATCTGGAACAGTAACAGTTGTGGTCTTGCTGACTTCCAGTTTCACGTTATAAGCTGTCGCATTGATACGGTATCCGCTTGGAGCTGTAATCTCTTTCAGATATACGGTATCCTGTGTCTTGGTGATCTGTACGGACGCTTCACCGTTTTCATCCGTCGCAGGTAACTGTGTGATCAGTTTGGTACATTCTGCATCACTGTATAATCCAAACACAGCACCAGACAGCTTTGCGTCTGACTTGGCATCTTTCTTGATTACCTTAACACTTGCCTGCTGTACCCAGGATACTTTAAAATCTACATATTTCTCATCGTCAACGCCTTCGCCAAATACTAGAGCCAGATCCTGGTTTCCGGAACCTGTTGAAATCTTATAAGCTGAATAATCTTTGGTAATGCTTCCTTTCATGGTTGCAGACCAGCTTCCTGCCACATCACTCACCTGTGTTAAGGGTGCGGACAGATAAAACTTTGTACCACCACAAATTTCCACACTTTCTCCGGCTTTACTTGTTTTACCTGTTGTCAGGTTATGAAGCTGTACACCTGCCGGAAGTTTCATGGTAATGGTCTGTAACGCATCCGCATTAAATGTAATATCCTTTGTTCTCTGACTGTTGCCATCCACATAGGCTTTTACATCTGCATCCGAAAAGGACATTGCCACATCTGGAATTTCCGGCTGTGAAATACAGTAATTATAGAGTTTCATTGCCAGATTCTGTGCTGTACTATTTGCACCTGAAAAAGCATCTCCACTTCCATTTGCATAAGATGCTGCCAGATGTACCAGAATAAATCTGGCTCCTGCACTTAAATTGCCGTATCCGTTTTCCTCTATAAAAAATCCATCATCACCGGAAGCCTTTGTACCGTAATAGCATACTTTCGCAAGTGCTTTTCCATCGCCAACCTTGTTGATCGTATAAGTTCCACTTCCAGGCCCTGGTTTGGATGGCTGCACACAGTATGCTGTGGCAGATATATTGCCGAATTTTACAGTATACTGATAAGTCAGATATGTTCCATATCCATAATCTGCATATCGGTATTCTGCCCCTCTGGTCACAGAAACCTGCTGTGAACTTCTGGCATTGCCTGCCGCAGCCATAAAGGTTACTGTTTCTCCGGCTTCCATTGCATACAGATCAATGCCATTACTCTCTGCCTGTTCCAGTACTTCTGAAACGGTTAATTCAGATTCCAAATCTGCTGTGCTTTCAGAATTTTGTGTTTCCCAGTGCGATTCCGAATCTTCCTCGCTCTGCTCTGTATCTCCAGTATCATCTTCAACATTTACCGTACTTTCTGAAGCACGCTCTGACTGTACTTCTGTTTCCGGTTCTTTCACTGTAATGTTTCTGCTGATTCTATAAGCAGGATGACCGCTGACTGGTTCTACTGCATAGACAGCCTTGTAAGTATCTGGTGTATGTGTGTCAAAATCTGTACCCGTTTCATTCTTTGCTTCATGGAATAAAACCTTAATCTTACTTTCATCTACACCTTCGATTCCAGACAGATCAACTTCTACATCAAATTCCTGCCCATAAGAAAGTTCAATATCATTTGCCTTTACGATCTCATCCGGATCAAGGGAATCCTGAACATCTTTTAATTCTGCATACTGCTGTTCAAATGGTATTTCTTCTGGTTCTAATTCAGAAGCCGAAACTGCTACTGGCTGAATAATGACAGAAGCCAGTGTTGCGAATGCCATAAATCCGGACAAGAATCTTTTGAATCTCATTTTCATTTTGACTGAATCCTCTCTTTCTTCTATTATCTGCTCTGTTTTCATGCAGGCTCACACCTGCATTATTCAATCATTGGAACCACCTCCCACATCTTATTGCTGATACAGAAATACCTCTGATAACAGCACATTCATATGGCAGTGCCTTTTACTGAAACACCGCCACATGGTATCTGCTGTCATCCTGTAAAACAGGAATGACACTCAGGTAAAGTTCAGGATCAAGCATTAAGCCGCAAGAGGTAATTCGTAATCGTTCCTGCAAAGGGTGCCTCCCATCTGTATCCCTTCACGTTTTCACCGGATTCCCGCCGCAAAAATGCGTAGCTGAAAAATTCCGGGTATCCTCTCGCTGCTGGTATGAAATTGTCAAGGTGCAATTTTTAAGGGGATTTATCTTCTTGAATTGCAAATAGACATTTGCCCCTTCACTAACTGCATGTGTGAAAGGGCAAAAATTAACCTGTTTAAAAAATTTTTTAGATATTTTTATTTCAACATTGTTTTATGTGTTTTCCAGTTGTTCTTTTAATTTCTCCAATACTTTCTTCCTCCGGTTTCTGATCGTCTTTGGGCAGCACCCAAAATACTGTGCTGTTTCTTTTACTGTAAATTCTTCAAAAAACAATAGCGTTATCAGTTCCGCATCCTCTTTAGTCAAATATCCCAGAGCTTCTTCCAGTTCCTGTATTTCTGACAATCTGATAATGATTTCTTCCGGTGATAATACCGAAAAAGAACAGTCATAGCCTTTTTCCTGTAATTCCTCCATACTACATACTCCATGCCTCTGCATTTTTTCAACCTGGTATCGCTCTTTTCTTCCAGCCTGATACCAAGCCAGATATACTGCCCTGGTAACTTCCACAAGCGTATCATTTACACGCAGCATATAGCGTTGTCTTTCTTTTGGCTTTTTACCAGGCATACTTCCAGTCTCCTTTTTTCAATACTCTGGCAGAGTCATCCGAATTATTCCGCATTTTCTGCATTGCCTGTGAAATGCACTTTGATACTGCCGGAACTGTAATACCCAGTTCATGCGAGACTTCTTTTTGTGTCTGCTGCTGAAAATAAATACGCTGGATCATCTGTCTCTGTCGCTCTGTCAACAGATTCATCAACTCCCTGACTGTTTCCTCTGCAATGATTCTTTCAAGCAGACATTGTCCTTTATCTGCCAATTCGCACCATTCTTCGGAAATACAGCTATACGAAATGCAATTATTATGTTCTCGTGTTTCCCTGTTTCTCCACAGCCGGTCTTCGCCTTCTAATATCAGCCTTACATACCAGGGTTGATCATCAAAAAAATTCTCCTCAACAACTGCTATTTTTCTTTCTGCTTCATACACATAATCTCGACAGGTAAATAACGGAAAAACCGTTGCATAGTCCCCCACACAATAGAGAACATATCCGGTCTGATATGCGATAATTTCCGCACAATCCATCAACCTTTGCTTCGCAACTGCTACATCGTTTTCTCTTAAATATTTAGCGGACGGAACCTTTCTTCTTTCTTCCCTGTTACTTACAACTTGTTTCAATTCCTGCAATGTAAGCATAATTACCACCTTTCTGCCTGCTGGCAACAGGTGCCCATCAGCAGAAAGGATAGGATTCTTACTGTTCAACTGACAAAAAGGACAGTAAAAAACAGCTTCCGGTACACCCGTTTTTTTTAAACGAGAGCCTGAAACTTCTTTACTGCCCTTTCTAATAGTTACAATATTCTCTACTTTATTTTCCGTCTGATGCCAGGATCAGACTTCTTGGTATTTCTTTCTGCTTTTATGTTCTTTTCATTTTCCATCAAAACAGAATAGTCTCCCATTGCATCATAAGGACACTGCCTCCTATAAAGCAAATTTTCTTCTCTGGTCATCCATCCTATCTCCCTTCTTTATCTCTCTGTTTTCCATTTTAACAACACAAGATTCTATTATCCTTAGCATATATGGGGAGTTTTTTTATTTTGCACCCCATATATGGTGAAATTCACCTGTATTCATTTAAACTGTCTATCAGAGAATCTATGGTCTGCATGATAATTTTCTGCTCTTTCCATTCCATCTTCTGAATACGGTAAAGCACTTCCTGAATTGATTCCAGCTTCTCTGTACCGCCTCCCTCTTTCCCCAGCAGGAGATTGGCATCCGTTTCCAATATCTCAATCATCTTTCTGAAAATCTCAACAGACATTGCAGTTTGCCCGCCTTCAATTCTGCTGACCGTATTGACACTGATACCTGCTTTTTCCGCAAAAGATTCCTGTGACAACTTCATTTCCTGTCTGCGTTTTCTGATCCGTTCTCCCAATTCAATAAGTTCTGTGGAAATTGCACGATTGCTCAATACGGTGTCTCCTTTCCTGCAATTTGTTCCAACTTTACGCCATCGTGTCGCAAAGTTTCCCGAAAAAAAGCAGCTAATTTTTGTCTTAGCTGCTTTTCAAAAAATCTATTTCATTTTATTCTCGGTATTTTATGTATTCCTGTAAGAAGTGTAATCAGAAAAACGCAGAGATAAATGATCGCCTGTCCAATCATTGCCAGAAGAACGATGCTTCCTATTAATCCTCCAATCAGAAGATTCATTGTCCATACTGCCAGCGTTCCTCCGAGGTCAAAACCTCTTGGAACCATCCAGACACACATTTTTCCTATTCCAAACGGTATCCCCATCAGAAGTAACAGCAAGAAATAATTGCACTCTCCATCCTGAATACAAAACGGTCTTAATACTGCAAACAATACCGTAATCACCAGCACTGGGGCTATCACTTTTTTAATCATCTTCTTCATGTTCCTTTATCCTCCATACATATCGTGATTAACTTCTGCCTGATAATAACTGTTTATCGTTGCCGGGGCATTATACAGGGCAGTCAGAAGATAGGCTTTAATATTTCCAACCTTAGTTGTATTTCGGTTCAGGCAGAACAACACATATTCGATATGTGAATAGTTCAGTTTCATAAACCTGCTTTTCACCAAAGCAACTGGTTTTTCTACTCCTGCAATGCGAATCATACTATCCTCCGGCATCATCATAACTTCAATTATCAGTTCTACCAGTTCATCTACATCTTCCTTGGCATGATATTGATAATCTATGTTTTCGTGAATCACTTCACGATATGCTCTCATCTCCTCCATCACATCTTTTTTCTTTGGGAAATTATTTGATGTGATTGGATAAGATTGATTTATCTCAGTTTCACTAATATCAGTCTTGTTAATATCAGTATTATTAGATTGTGATTTCGGGTATTCTGGATTTGTGATTTCCACTATTCCGGAATGATGATTTTCACTATTTTGGAATTGTGATTCTGGAAATTCTGGATTTGTGATTTCCACCATTCTTGAATTGTGATTTTCACTATTCTGGAATTGTGATTCTGCCCAATCCTGAATTGTGGTTTTCACTACTCCTGAATGATGATTTTCATAATTCAGAGAAATGCCTGTTTTCCCCTTGTTTTCTGCTTCTTGTTGCAAATTTGCACATTCCTTATGTCTTTCCTGTTTCGATTGCAAATCTGCAATTTTTTTATGATCTTCCTGCTCAGATTGCAGATCTGCACAATTACCTGTCGGCTTTTGATCTGGAACCTCTCTGATCATAAAATTTTTCACATAAATAACATTCGGTTTTCCCAGTCCCAGACGTTTCTTCTCTATCAATCCAATCCCATTGCTGCTGTCCAGCTCTTTTACCAGTTTCACTGCCTTTTGAGTTCCGCAGTTCATCAGCTCTGCAATTTCTTCCACAGTGAAGATAATGTATACTCTGTCCTCTGAATCCAGCCATCTGTTTTTAATGCTCAGGCTCATACGGTCCAGCATCAGACCGTATAATACCTTTGCTTCACAAGAAAGAGTTTTAAAGCATGGTTCTGTAAACAGCACTTTAGGGACACGATAGAAGCTGTATTGTTCCGCTTCCATCCCTGTAAAATAATCAAACTGTATCTTCTGCATCTGCTACTCCTTTTTTGTTTTCTTTCCATTTATCCAAAAGCATGAAAATGACTTCTTCTATCTGTTCTTTAGAATATGTCTCCGGAAAATAATTTCCAATTTTCTTTGCCGGAATCGTCACATTGATCTTACTGCTTTCCTTTTTTAATAAAACAGCATAGATATAACTCTGGTTTAATTTTCCATTTGCACTGCATTCTTTTAACTGTTCTGCCTGTTGTTTTGTCGGAAAAATGCTGCTGTTGGTAATCACTTCCAGAAGCCACTCCTGTTCCTCTGGTTTCAGATAAGACAGCTTTTCTCCCACAATCATAGGAATCTTATTATTATCTACATATTCCAACAGAGCATCGGATAATGCTGCCAGACGGATATATCTCTGTACAGTTCTCCCACTGTCCCCGGCAGCTTCCCCTACCATATCTGCTGTATATTTTTCGCCTTTACTTCCCTGATGCTTCATTGCATCATATTTCATCTTATAGGCATGAGCTTTTTCACTTGGCAGTAGATTTTCACGCTGAATATTGGAATCAACCATAATAATGACTGCTTCATCATCCGTATAATTTCGGACAAGAACCGGCATGGTCGTCTTTCCGCACAGTTCACAGCCTCTTTTTCTTCTGTGACCGGAAATCATCTCGTATCCACCCTCGGATCGAGGTCTTACCAGTGCAGGAGTCAAAACACCATAAGTTTTAATACTCTCTACGGTTTCCGCCATTTTTTCATCATCATTTACATGGAACGGATGATTTTTAAAGGGATAGAGCTTTGCCAGATCTATTTCCACAACCTGGTTCATACTCTTTTCCGGTGTTTCCTCTAATCCCAGTAATTCATCATAAGAGGTGAGCTGAATATCTTTTTTCGGTCTACGCATGTTTCAACACCTCCTGAACCAGTTCCAGATAACTGTCTGCCCCTTTGCTTTTTCCATCATAAGCAAAGATACTTACACCCTCCGATGCTGTTTCTGCAAGGCTTTCTGTTCTCGGAATCGTCTGCTCAAAAATCTTAATGTCATTTCCATATGTAGTTTTAATCGCCTGTTTGTTTCTCTTCGCATTATTGTAACGGCAATTATCCATTGTGAATAAAATGCCTTCTATCTGTAAATCCGGATTGAATCTCTGATGGATTCCCTTTACCATCTTCAATAATTCCATGAGTCCATCTGCCGCATAATATTGTGGCTGCACTGGAATCAGAACACTGTCCGCTGCACTCAAAGCATTGATCGTCAACATTCCCAGGGATGGCATACAGTCAATCAGAATATAATCATACTCATCCTTCAGCAGTTCCAGATACTCTTTCAATACCTTTTCTCTGTCCTCTACTGTAAATAAAGACATATCCATTCCGGCAAGCAATTTATTGGACGGAATCAGGTCAACACCCTCTTCATGGTGCAGAATTGCTTCTTTCGGATCAAATTCCAGTCCCATGATGATATTCATTTCCTCATCCGAAGCAGTCAGGAACAGAATCGGCACGTTGGATGTGCGCCGCACCTTCTGGCAGAAATCGAAGCCAGAGCCATCCGGCAGGGAAACATCCAGCACCAGCAGGTCATATTTTCTGTCTGACCACAGCACCTCGGCTTCTGCCAGCGTCCGAGCTGTATCCAGTGCAAAGCCCTGTTTCTTGAATGCAAAGGTCAGCCCACTGATCAGGCTCAGATCATCTTCCAAAAGGAACAGTTTTCTCATGATTCCCTCTCTTTTCCGCGTTTTGTGTGTCCTACAGGTTCAAAAGCATTATAAGTTTTTTCTGCGAACATTACAATGTGCGAAACGGAAATTGTTTCTTGCCGTGTGTTAAATATAAGTCCTACTATCACCGCTTTACTGCGTAAAGTACATTGCAAGGTGATTTTTGGTGCGCCCG
>ERZ779937.379-NODE-379-length-19511-cov-2.296361_pt1 | contig 19511 bp, 10 predicted proteins | sample MGYA00511185_ERZ779937 | MGnify/ENA primary metagenome ERZ779937 (study PRJEB29588, sample SAMEA2147216) | human gut metagenome | biome: human gut; feature: human-associated habitat; material: faeces | place: Denmark | collected 2008/2010 ... | reverse complement strand
CATTTTTTGAAAGAATATAATAAAACAGCAAAAGGCTTACACCTACAAGTCTCTTAATATTCAATGCGGAAAATTACAATTCATCACTCTCATTTTAACACATCATACCATCTTTATGAACTTTCAATTTAACCACTTCCATTACACTCACGACTTAATGACTTCTTGAATACTTCCCGAAAAAGAAAACTGCCATCAGTAAAGACAGCAGTTCCTTTTCGGCTGGTATGCTATTAGGAATACACAATATCGTTCAATACAATCTCATCTGCACAGGCTCGGATATTATTCATCAATCCGACCCATCTCATCATATCCTCCGCTTTCAGTTGTTCCGTCACACCTTGTTTTTTTGCCATTCCCTTTATTAGATACTCCGCCATATTACACGCCAAAGTATCAATATCAGCAAGGTGTTCATACAACTTACCGCTTGTAAGCAGATTAAAATATAAGGCTTTCTTGTGTTCCCTTAAATATCTTTCCCTCATTCTTCCGTATTTCGTGAGAACAGGGGGTTGTTCTATCGTCAAGCAGGGATAGTAATAATCTCCGATGAGTTCGTACTGGATACCAGTTCTTTCGTCTGTAATAAATCTTTGCATTCTGATTTCTCCTTCTGCTTCTTGTGATAAAATTCCAAAGACTTCTCGTTATGGTTTATCTTTTGACATTCTTCGGAACAGAATTTCTGCTGACTGTGTGTAGGCCAGTAGGTACTGCCACACACAGCACATACACGCTGACGATAATAATGATTTCCTTTTTCTGCTTCTCTGTCGGCTTTTGTCTTGTCCTGCCTTGCCTGATAGCAACAATCTTTTGAACAGAATATCTGTCGGTTACTTGTAGGCACAAACTCTTTTTGACAGTGAGGACATATCTTTGTCTTGACGATTTCTCCACCGTTTTCAGCGAGTTTTTTTGCCTTTCGCTTCTCTCGGTATGCTTTTTCACGCTCACGCTGTTTTGCCAGTCGTTCCATTTCAATCTGTTCTTCCTGTGCCTTGATTTCAGCAAGTTCTTCTTCTGTATAGGCAATATCGACCTGCCCGACATAGTTGAAATAAATATCAACCTTTTGTGTCCTTGCTTTTCCCACACCCTCTGCTTCATAAACCACAATCTTGTCAATGAGTTCAGCAAACATCAAATCGGAAATTTCTGTCGGCTCTTTGCACTTGCGTATCAAAGAAATGAAATGCTTAATATCAACAGCATTTACTTTTTCTTCGGTAAGTTCCTTTTCCATTTCCTCAATCTTCGTTTCCAGCTCAGCCTGTTCGTCATCGTACTGCTTCATCAGTTGCTTATACTGTCTTTCGGGCAGTAATCCCGAAACAAGATTTTCATACAAGCCACGAATAAGTTTAGACAATTCATCGTATCGCTTCTGAAAACGGTGCAATTCCGATTTATTGTGCTTTGGCTTTTCTGTCTGCTTTTCATTCCAAAGTGCTTGAAGTTCCTTTGCAAAGGCTTCTTCGTCATTCAGAACAAATCTTGATAATCGTTTGACAGCCGATAATATCAAGGCTTCAACATTATCAGCACTAATTGAATGGGCAGAGCAGGAGTTTACTTTGCTTGCATACCCACCGCAACGGTAAGAATACTGCACCGAACGGTCTTTTTTACTGTAATGCGTTTGCAGGGTCATTCTTCTGCCACAATCCGCACAGTACAGATAACCGCTTAAACGGTTGCTATGCGTTCCTCTTGCCGCTGTCCTGTTCGCTCGTTTCTTTCGCTTCTGAACGCTGTCCCAAAGTTCCTGCGAGATGATAGGCTCGTGCGTATTATAAAATACATACTGTTCATCTTCATCGGTATTCTTCCTTTTGTGCAGTTTGAAATTCGTACTGACCGATTTACGCAAAACGGTATGACCGAGATATTCCTGTCTGCTTAAAATCCCTCTTATGGTTGACATTCCCCAAAGATACGGGTCTGAAAACTTTGTTCCGTTATACTGTTCGGGGTGATATTCCTTTGCGTGTGCAGCCGGAATTAAAACCTTTTCTTCGGTAAGCAATTCAGCGATTGCTCTCGGACTTTTTCCCTCGTTGGCAAGCAGAAAGATACGCTTTACTACCTCAGAAGCCACAGGGTCAACGACAAGCGTTTGTTTGTCGGTTGCTAATCGGTTATATCCATAAGGGATTGAACCACTGCAACGCTTCCCGTCTTTCATACGGGCGTCAAACACAGCCTTGATTTTATTGCTTGTGTCTTTGGCGTACCATTCGTTCATTATATTCAAAAATGGGGCAAAGTCATTATCAGAAGCATTATTACTGTCAATGCTGTTGTTTATTGCAAGAAAACGGACATCTTTCTGTGGGAACAGAACTTCCGTATAAAAGCCGACTTGCAGATAGTTTCGCCCTAATCGGCTCATATCCTTAACAATAATCGTTGCGACATTTCCTGCTTCTACTTCCTTAATCAACTCCTGAAAACTCGGACGATTGAAATTTACACCCGAAAAACCATCGTCAGTAAAATGACGGATATTCGTAAAACCATTTCTTCGGGCGTAATCTTCCAAGTATTGCTTTTGATTGGTGATTGAATTTGACTCACCATTAAGATCATCATCTCTCGACAAACGCTCATAGAGTGCTGTAATCTTTGAACTCCTTGACATTCTCTTATCCTCCTTTCCTTATGTAATCCGATTTAGCATTACAGGGATTACTCCCTCTGCTAATAGGAGAAAATAGGGGTACAAAGCGGAACTGTTTTTCAAGAAAATCAAAATATTTTTTTGAAGTTCCAAGACCGATTTTGATAGCCTATTTTCAATTTAGAAACGCATTATTTATCGTCCTACTAAAGTATAGCCCTCCGGTGCCAGCTCCAATGCTGTGACGGTCTCTCCAAATCGGGAAGCCCAGCAGTCGAAGTGGGTCATGTTCAGTTCTTGCAGGCGTTCATACTGAAGATAACGCTGCATGGTGTAAAGCTCGGTCATGGAGTTGCTGACCGGTGTGCCGGTGGCAAAAATCACGCCACGGTTTCCGGTGATCTCATCCATATAGCGGCACTTGGCAAACATATCGGAGGATTTCTGCGCGTCCGATGTGGAAAGACCAGCCACATTCCGCATTTTTGTGTATAGAAACAGGTTTTTATAGTTGTGGGCCTCGTCCACAAACAAACGGTCCACACCCAGCTGCTCGAAGGTTACCACATCGTCTTTTCGCCCCTCGGCTTGCAGCTTTTCCAGTCTGGCTTCCAGAGACTTTCTGGTACGCTCCAGCTGTTTGACGGTAAAAAGCTCGCCGCCACTGGCCTGTACCTCTGCAATCCCCTCAGTGATCTCGTCGATCTGTTCATAGAGAAGCCGTTCCTGACGCTCCCGGCTGATGGGGATACGCTCAAACTGGCTGTGTCCCATGATAATGGCATCATAATCACCCGTCGCAATACGAGCGCAGAACTTCTTTCGGTTATGGGTCTCAAAGTCCTTTTTTGTGGTGACTAAGATATTGGCGGAAGGATAGAGACGCAGAAACTCCGACGCCCACTGCTCGGTCAGATGGTTTGGAACCACAAAGAGAGATTTCTGGCACAAGCCCAGGCGTTTGGCTTCCATCGCAGCGGCCACCATCTCAAAGGTTTTACCTGCGCCTACTTCATGTGCCAACAGGGTATTTCCTCCATACAGCACATGGGCGATGGCGCTTTTCTGGTGTTCCCGCAGGGTAATGGCCGGGTTCATGCCGCCAAAAGTGATATGGCTGCCATCATACTCGCGGGGACGGGTAGCGTTCATTTCTTCGTTGTACTGGCGCACCAAAGTCTGGCGGCGCTCCGGGTCTCTCCAGATCCAGTCCCTAAAGGCTTCCCGGATCGCCTGCTGTTTTTGGGCAGCCAGGGTGGTCTCCTTGGCGTTCAGCACGCGGCGCTCTTTTCCGTCTGCGTCCTCTATGGTGTCATAGATACGGACATCTCGCAGGTTCAGGCTGTCCTCCAAAATCTTGTAGGCATTGGCACGGCTGGTTCCGTAGGTGGTGTAGGCTGCCACATCGTTGTAGGATACGGAAGATTTCCCCTTGATCTGCCATTCAGCGGTAAAGGACGAATAGTTGACCTCGATACTGCGCTGGAGATAAAACGGGGTATTAAAGGTCTCATACATAAACTGCTGGATATATTCCTTGTCAATCCAGGTAGCGCCCAGACGCACCTCGATCTCCGACGCATCCAGGTCTTTGGGCTGCGCGGCAGTAAGAGCTTCCACATTGACTGCATAAATCGGGTCCTGCTGTGCGGCCCGTTGCGCCTGACGCAGTTTGCGGCGTACATTGCCGGAGAGGTATTCATCAGCAGTCACATAATGGGGTGTGCCGTCTTTCTCCAGCTGTCCCGGTACACGGAAGATTACGCCTTGCAGCTCTCCGGCCAGTTCTTCTTTTGTTTTTCCGGTAAGCTGGCTCATATAGTCCATATCCACGCAGGCTTTTTCCGAGATGGACACCGCCAGTGCTTCACTTGCCGTATCCACCACAGCCACCGCCTGATGGGGCTTGATGGTCCGCTTGGTGAACATATCTGCCTTGCGTTCCAGCTTTCCGTCCTCGTCGATGACTTCCAGCGCACAGAGCAGGTAATAGGAAGAATCGTCTGCATAGGCCAGACGGTTTGCACGGTCATTGATGAGACCGTATTTGGCAGAAAAGCTGTCATAGAGGCTGTTCAGTTCCGCCTGCTTTTGGGTAATGGTGCTGTCCGGAACCGCTGCATCCATCTGAAGGTCGATCAGTTCCTGCACACAATCACGCAGTCCCACAAGACCTTTCACGCGGGCTTCGGCGGTGGCGTTGAGGTCAGGGCGCACCATACGGCTGTTTTCCCGGTAGTACACCTGCCCGTCTACAATGGCATAGGAATAGTTCTTCACATTGGGGTCGGCAGGAATGGAGGTGTCAATAGCTTCGCCTTCGCCCAGCTCCGGCAGCTCTGCCTCCTGATAAGTGCCATGAATATACTTCACCGCATCATGCAGCTGGTCGGAAAGCTCCAGTCCCTCGATAGGGTTCACGGTGTAGTCCATACCATGAGCAGTGCTTACCGGCTCCTGTCTGCCCAGCACCATTTCCGGGTGGTCGATAAAATACCGGTTGATGGCAAACCCGTCCTCCGTCTGTCCGGTCTGGGTCCATTCCGGCACGATGTCCAACGGGCGATCCCGCTTTTGGAGAAAGATGATGTCCGATACCACCTCGGCACCGGCATTCTTTTTGAACGCGTCATTAGGCAGACGGATAGCTCCCAGCAGCTCGGCACGCTGGGCAAGATAGCGGCGCACGGTGGAATCCTTGGCGTCCATGGTATATCGGGAGGTCACAAAAGCTACCACACCGCCGGGACGCACCTGATCCAGTGCTTTGGCGAAAAAGTAGTTATGAATACTGAAATTCAGCTTGTTGTAGGCTTTGTCGTTGACCTGATACTGACCGAAAGGTACATTGCCGATGGCAAGGTCAAAGAAGTCACGCCTATCGGTGGTCTCAAAGCCGCCTACTGTGATGTCCGCCTTGGGATAGAGCTGCTTTGCGATGCGCCCGGAAACAGGGTCCAGCTCCACGCCGTACAGACGGCTGTTTCGCATTTTCTCCGGCAGCATACCAAAGAAATTGCCCACACCCATAGACGGCTCCAGAATATTTCCGGTCTCAAATCCCATACGGTCCACCGCTTCATAGATGGCCTGAATGACCGTAGGGCTGGTGTAATGGGCGTTGAGGGTAGAGCTTCTGGCGGCGGCATATTCCTCCGGGGTCAGCAGTTCTTTTAGCTGGGCATACTCTAAAGCCCATGCCGGTTTCTCCGGGTCAAACGCATCAGAGAGACCGCCCCAGCCCACATATCGAGAAAGAACCTCCTGCTGTTCGGGGCTTGCCTGCTGTCCGGCAGCTTCCAGCTCTTTCAGCAAACGAATCGCATTGACATTTGCCTGGAACTTGGCTTTCGGACCGCCCTCACCCAAATGCTCATCGGTAATGCGGAAGTTTTTTGCATTGCGGCGCAGGTTAGCCTTGTATTCCTCATAAGATGCTTCCTCGGCAGCTTTGGCATTGGGGAAGGTCTGCCACTGGCCATTGACCTGAATGGAAACCGGGTGTTCATCCAACACTTCCTCAAAGGTTTTCTCCGGCTCAGTCACAGGGGCTGGCGGCTCCGGCTCCTCGATATGCAGTCGTTCCACCACCACATCATAAGGCAGATTGTTCTTATCGCCCGGATAGACGGCCATGGTCTCGGAATGGAAGGTCGGGGATTCGGCAGCCGGTTGGGGCTGTTCCTGTCCAAAACCGTCCTGCTGACGGGCATACATCCCGCGCAGCAAAGGCGCAACCTCATCCCAGCGGAAATACAGCATAGCCAGACGCTTTTCCTCTGCATCCATGACTTCCAGTTCTATGCCCTGTGCCGTGGTACGGTAATCGGCAATATCGCCGGTCTCCAGATTCAGTGTCTCGATCTCACCGGAATAGGCTCTGCTCAGCCAGTAGGCGATCTCGCTGTTGCTCCTGCCGGATTGCAGCAGCGTGGAAATCTGCTTTTTATCCGCTTCATCCATCAGTCCATGAGCCAATACATCCCGCAAGTCCTGATCTGCCTTGTCCGGGTCAATAGGAAGAAACTCGGTATAGTAAGCATTGCGGCGGTCTGCCCGAAGCAGCTGCTCAAACTGTTCTTTGCGCTCTGCCCGGTAGATGGGATATACCATCCCGGTGGGCAGAAGCTGTACGGTGTCCTCCCGCAGCTCGGTGATCTGATAGGCGTCATCCTCGATATACACGGTATCGCCCACGGCATAGACCGGGGCGGCTGGGTCATAGGAGGTTCTTTGCGGAATTGGGCGGCGAACTGCGTCATATTCCTCATCGGAAATGGAAACTTTGGAAGTCTGCTCTGTCTCGGCATCTGCGATCTGCTCGGCATCTGACATCACCTGTTGGATAAACGGGGCATTGTCCAGTTTTTCCGGGTCTGCCACCTGGCCGTTGACGATCCCTCTTTCTTCCAGAGCTTCCCGGATGGCGATGGGGTCGATGTCGTCAAAACGGTCCTGTTCTTCTTCGGTATAGAACCGGTCCTCCTGAATGAGCTGGGCAATCCGGCGCTGTACCTTCGGCCAGGGCAGCTGCGTTTCCTCCGGGCTGCCGGCACGGACAACGAACGGGCTCTTGCTGTCGTTGCCGCTGTATTCCTGAGCCAGCCATGCGGCGGTATCTTTTTCTCTTGCATGGTCTTTCATATAGCGGACAACAGCGTGTTTACTCTCGATATTGCCGTTCCATGCACAAAGGGCAGTATCAATATCTTCCTGAGAAAGAGGGCGCAGAAGCTCATGGAGCTTTGGATAGGTCTCGTCGATCACTTCCCGGTGTAAACGCTGACGGAACTCCGGCACATCCGAATAGAGTCGGATCAGCTCCATATCCTTAGAACCAAGAACCGCACGGCGCACAGCGGCATTGCCCTCGATGACAGCATTTTCACGGTCAGAATGCCCGCAGGCATTGCGGTATGCGGCATCCTCGGAAATGGCGGCAGTCACCACAGGCTTATACTGCTCAAACTGCTCCCCAAGGGTAGGCTTTGGCGTTTCTTTCTCCACCTCCGGCTGCTGTGCTTGAATGGCATCTTCTTCTGCCAGTTCCTTTTCAGCCTGGATTTTGTCATACTGCGCCTGTTCCTGTTCGGTAAGATAGCGGTCTTTCTGGACAAGTGAGGTAATGCGCTTGGCAACCTTTTCCCAGTTCAAGTGAACATCCGGGCAGTCCTGCTTTTTATAGTGCAGTCCTTTCCCATCGTGATCTTCGCCGCTGTGTGTTGCACCGGACAAGGCATGAGAGCGTCCGCCAATGCCATACTCGTCTTTGAGGAATCTCACTTTCTCCTTATCCGTATGGTTTTCCATGAAGAACGCATAGATACGGCCTTTTCCTCCGGCGAAACTGCTTCCGCCGGTCATGGCGGCGTCGATCTCATCCTCGGTAATAAAGTGCTGGACGGTTGGCACTTGGGAAAGCTCTGAAGAAAAGGTCCTGCGGGGCAGGTCAAGGTCCTTCAGGTTCTCCCAGATCTCCCTCGGTCTATGATAGTGAAAACGCAACAGGTCACGGTCCTGCTGATAGGCAGTCCAGAAGGCAGCGTATTCTTCCTTGAGGGTCTGGCGGAAAGCCGGGTCACTCAGCTGCTCCGTCAGGCGGCGGGTCTCCTCTGGGAAACCATTGCCTTTGATCTCTGACAGGCAGGACAAATATCCGGCTTTTCTGGCGTCCTCACTGAGATCGTGATACAGATGCCAGAGCTTTTCCGAGAGGAGGGAGCGTTCATAGCCTGCCGCTTCTGCAAGCTCCACATTGGAGGCAAACTGACCACTTTCCAAAAGCTCCCCGATACGCTCTGCGGCGCGCTCCCAAGAAATGACCTGGGCAGACCTGTCATAACGGACAGACTTCCCATGGGAAAGATGGATACCATCCTCGGCATACCATGCACTCACACTGCCAAGGCCGTTGCCACCGTGGTACAGCGTTTTCAGTATCTCGGCAATCTCAGCGGTGGTTTTCTGCTTTTCAAAGGCTGCAACCACACGCTCCCTTTGACGGTCTGTATTGCCGCCCAAACGCAGCACATGGTCAATGTCATTTTGGGCAAAAGAAAAAGCAGAGGATGTATGCGCTACATTCTCTGCTTCATCTATGGATTGGATCTGTTCCGCTTCGGAGAGGAACAGGTTTAGAGTCAGCTGTTGATAAGCTCCGCCATCAGGATTTCCTCGGCCTGGGCTTTGCAGGTGTTCATCAGCCCCACCCACTTCATGGGATCGCTGGCTTTCAGTTCCTCGGTGGCTCCCGCTTCCTTCGCCAGCTGGGGCATCATCTGCTCCAGTCTGCTCTGGGCGGTCTCGTCGATCTCCAGAAGGTGCGGGTACAGCTTCTCGCTCAGCAACATCTGGTTGTAGAGGATGGGACGGTGTTCCTTCAGGTAGGTTTTCCTCATCCTTCCGTACTTGCCCAGGGGTTTCTCCGGCTGCTGGCTCAGCTTCAGGTCGGGAATCAGATAGTCTCCGTTCTGGATATAGGTCATGGGATTGTTCATCTTGTTTGCTCCTTTCTTGGTTGGCTTCGCGCTCTGCATTTCGGACGGTAACGCCGATCTGCCGCAGCACCTGCTGGTTGATCTGGCTGACCGCTGTTCCCAGCGCTCCGATGGTTGCCGGAGTATTGAAATCAAAGATCGCCATGAAATCTTCGTGGTCGAAGTAGCGTTCCGGCTCCAGTCCACAGCGGGACATCAAAGCGTAAGTGATACTGACGGTGGCTGCTGCCTTGAACTGTACTCCGATGTTAAACTCATCATATTCCTCCAAAAAGGAACCGTCAACGATATAGAAGAAGTCCTGCTGATGCTCCGTCCAGTATTCCTCAGCCAGTTTTCCGGCTACCTCGGTGAGCTGTCCGGCAAGGTCATCACCGGAAACATCATAGGTGCGCTCAAGCATGGCCTGCACCGAATCCAAATGGCGCTCCTCCAGCTGCCACAGCCAGGGAGTGCGGGAATGTTCACGGGTTCCGGTGTCGGAAATATCAAAAACATAGCGCAGGCGGGGCCTGTCCCCGGAATCGTCCACCAGAGCAATTCCCTTGGAGCCGCGCCTTACATACCGGCCCATCTTTTCATTCCACAAATCGTACTCTGCACAGGCGGTGGCGTCCGGACGCTGGGCGTAGATCATCAACTGCTCATGGAACGGGTACTTGTAAAGGCGGGAAGCAGTGGTGAGAAACCCTGCCCATTCCTGCCAGCTCCCCGTGAGCTGCGTTGTTACCTTCTCCGCCATCTGTGCATATAGTTCAGCTTTGGTTGGCATGGTGTTCTGTCCTCCTTTCGGTTTTGGGGTAAAGAGGTGGGGTAGCAAATTGCCACCCCATCCCTGCGGTTATGGTGTTTACTGGTCAAAATCCGGGTACAACTCCAGCTCGGCAAACTCGGCATCACTCATGGCCTGGAGCTTGCCCAGTGCGCTGTCTGTCAACTCCCGCAGCTCGGTTTCCTCCGGGGCCAGCTCGCCGCGCATCTCACGCAGGCTGTCGATCAATCCGGTGCGGCTACCGGTATTGTAAATGCACATCAGGTTCATTTCCTCAAAAGTAAAGTTTCCCATATCAAATCTCCCTTTCCGCACTCTTTTTGGGCGCTGTCTTTTTGTGTTCTGCCTTGGGCTGGCTTTTCAGCTGCTCCATGACGGACTTTTTCTTTTCCCGTTCCTCCCGATGGGCAGCGGCAGCCAAATCCATGAGGGAAATGGGCTGACCGTTGCGGGCCTGCTGTTCCAGCTCTGCCACCGTAGGCTCTTTTGCGCCATTGTTGATGATACCGTCGATCATGCCGTAATCGTCCTCCACGGCCATCTCCGCATTTTTCAGCGGATTTTCCGGCAGGAATCCGGGGATCTGGGTAAAACCAACACTGTCACAGTAATGACAGGATACCTTACCATCCTGCTTGATCGCAACGATGTCACTGACACTCATAGAAGGACTGTGAAAATCCGCCGGCTTTTGCAGATTAAACTGCTCATATAGTTTTTCCAGCTGCTCCGGTACCGTGCCAGACTCCCTCAGCGGAGCAGTGTAAATGAGATCATAATTGCTACGGTCTATGGAAATGTCATGGGACTTTAGCCAGTCCAGATTCATAAAGCGCACATTCTGCGGATCGTCACGGCTCACCTGATAGATGGCAAAGCAATCTCTGTTCTGAGCAAGAAATGCCTGTTCCCGTTCCTGCTGATGTTCCTGACGCTCCATGACCTTTTCGTGGAACTGAGGGCTTTTCTCCCATTCCTCACGGTCCACACCGAAAATGCCGCCATGATCCATGATTTCCTGCGAGTCAAATACCATACTCTCCGTATTGTCCTCATGCAGCACATAGACAGTCAAACCAGCGGCATCCAGTTCCAGCGCCCGTTCTCTGGTGACAGGGAGCATCCCATCATAGAAGTAGCCGTATTCCTGCATATCCGGTGTGGATACCTGCTCATCAGGCATAGGGTATTCATCCAGCGCCTGCTCTTGTGCTTCCGGCAGCTGAGAAGAAGCAGCCATCTGACTGACCTCTGCCTGCATCTGCTGGTAGGCAGCTTCCTGCAAGGTCTCAATCATGGACAACGGTGCGTATTTTACCGAGTCTCTGCCCAAATCGTTGTCATCACAAATCTGGAGAACTGCCTTCATGCGGGAAATCTCCGGCATATCCAGCTGACCACCATCCAGCTCTTTCATGGACGCGGCATCGTAAAGGGTATAGTCCCAGCCGCTGTCACAGGACTGGATATGAAGATAGGTGGCATCGTCAATCAGAAACAAAGCCTCCTGCTGGTTGGCGTCCGCCCCCAGCACTTCCATTTCCGGCATTGCCGCAGCCAGTTCCTTTACCGCTTTTTGCACCAGAGGATTATCACGGTAATAGTCGATTGCCTGGATGGTGTCCAGGTCAATGGTCTGGCCGGTCAAAATCGGAAAAGGTCCTTCATAGTCGCTTCCGTCTTTCAGCTCAAAACCAATGCCCTTGATCCCGTTCATTCGTTCTGCCGGAATCTCCTGATAAATGCGGATTGCTTCCTCCAAAGACAGGTTATCGTGGTATTCTCCGAGGTTTGGAAATTCCATGCACTCTGCTACATAGTAGGTCAGATCGCCGGTCTGCTGTCTATCAGATACCTTAGCGGCATCTTCTGGCTGCTCTATCGGGGCGGTTTCCGGCTCTACCTTTGCATGAGGGTCGATTCCGCGCTCTTTGCAGATTTCCTTATAGTGGCGCTCAATGTCGGAGATCAAAGTGCCGGAGGTTTTGTTGATGGTCTCCAAACTGGCTCTCAACTCTTTCAGTTCCTTGCCCTGACTCCAGCTTGCAATATAGCCGAAGCTGTTTTCTCCGGTCTCGATGCCAAAATACTTGCAGACCGCATAGGAGATGCTTTCAGCCTCCACTTCTTCCGTGTGACGGTTTTTGATTGCCTGTTTTTCTGCGGTTGCATCTTCCTCAACTGCAAGACGCCATTCAAACTGATTTTCGTCCACATAACGCCAATCCATATCAGAAGCAAACTGTTCGGCTTCTTTTTCTGTGGCAAAATCCAACTTGAAATCATGCTTGGTTCCACCTTCACTCTCCAGCACAACCTTCCATGACGGTAGCATTTCATATTTTTTAGGGTCATGGAGCTTGCTGTGGGCAATCTCATGAACCGTGGCCGAAACCGTCTGCACCTCGCTCATGCCCTGACGAATGGCAATTTTCTGATGATCGGCAGAAAAATAGCCGTCCGTATCGGCGGCCATTGCTTCAAAAGTAATCGGCACCGGTGCGCTGCGGCGCAGGGCCTCCATGAATGCCTCATAATTTGGCACATTGCCGGAAAGGGAGGAAGCAAGCTCCGGCAAAGGTTTCCCGTCGGTCTGACTCACATCAAAGACCTTGACAGGGCGAAACATGGGAATCTCGATTTCTTTTTCCTCTGTGACGATCTTTCCGTCTTTATCCAGAATCGGAGCCTTGGTATCTGGGTCCAGCTTCTGCTCCTCGATTTTCTTCTTATACGGTGTGGGAGCGATGATGGTAATGCCATGCTCGCCCTTTTTTACATGACGCTCAAACTGGTCTTTCCACTTATTGTATCCGGCTACCAATGTGGCGTCCGGCTTCTGCATATAGATGAGCATGGTGTTGTTTACCGAATAGCGGTGGAAGCGGGACATGACGGACAGATAGCGCATATACTTTTCACTCTCAAACAGTTCTTTGATGCCCTGCTCGATGCCATCTGTGATTTCCCTTAGCCGTTCTCGATTGGTGGGTTTATTCTCAGCCATGATTTTCAATCTCCTTTCCAAGTGTGTGATTTCTGCTGTGTGTTCTGCAATCCATGCCTTTTGTTCTTCTTCACTTTCATAAAGAAAAAGGTCCAGCAGGTACTCTACATAGGCTTTCTTCTGGATTGCTTCCACAAAGCGGGGGTGCGGTTCTTCCTCCGGTGTCCTGGGAGAACGGTCGGCTTCCCATTTTTTCAGCAGATAGTAGTAATCGGACAGTACGCGGTAACAGCGCTGTCGATCCTCCCGAAACTTCTGTGCCTCGGTTTTTTGCCGGACATATCTCCTGCGGGGCGGGGCCTGACTGTCATAGATCAGGCCAAAGTCCTGTGCCAGTTTCTCCGCCGCTTCTTTTGGGGAGAGGTTAAAGAGCTTTGCGGTAAAGTCGATCACATCCCCATCTGCACCGCAGCCAAAGCAGTGGAACCGCTGGTCTACCTTCATGCTGGGGTTCTTATCATCGTGAAAGGGACAGCAGGCCATACCAGTTCGACTGACTTTTATCCCGTAAAACTCTGCCGCTTCTCTGGTGCTGACCGACTGCTTGACCGCTTCAAATACATTCTCTGCCATGTGCCTTTAACTGCCGGACTTTTTCACAGGGGGCTGGTATCCGGCGGCTTTCGCACGCTCACTGGCAGCTTTGCGACGCTCGGCGCTGTATGGCTCCCGGACTGATACACACCGCTTGGGGACGGTAAAGTTATGGGCGTCCTTTCGGGTGATCTGGTCGGGGTGCTTTTTTGCCAGCAGTTCCAGCTTCTCCATCAGACGGGGATCGTGGGTATAGACCTCAGCCATTGGTTCTGCCTGGTTATAGAGGAGAATGGTTTCCCGTTCCACTAAAGAGAGCTTCATCGGCTGCCTCCTTTCCGCTGGTCAAATTCCAGCTTGAAGTTGGCATACTGTCCATCGTCCTCCAAAACCACAGTGGCATCGTAGGTCTTGCCGGTTTTCTCCGAATATAGCCCCGTCACACGGACACAGCCATCGTTCAGCAGCGCAGACACCACAGCCTTGGTCGGCTGTTTTTTCTTGGCAGCCCACCATTTGTTGTTTTTCCAGATTGCAAATTTGCAAGAATCATTCTGACAGAAGAAGCCTTTTTGCAGTTCTGCAACTTCACCGCCGCAGCGAGGGCATTTGCCCACCACCTCACGGGGCGGAGTGAACAGGTACTCAGTTCCCTTGATGACCTGATAAGTCCCCACCAGATCTTTCAGCATGGTGCTGATCCCGTCCAGAAACTCCTCCGGGGCAAGCTGCCCGCGCTCGATCTCGCCCAGGCGGTACTCCCACTCGGCAGTCAGAAGCGGCGATTGCAGTTGTTCCGGCAGAACGGTGATCAGGGAAACTGCATCGTGGGAAGGGAGAAGCTGCACCGTTTTCCTGCTCTTTTTTCGTTCCAGAAAACCGGCAGATACCAGCTTTTCCAAAATACCGGCACGGGTGGCCGGTGTCCCCAGACCTTTTCGCTCGGCATCCTCCGGCATATCCTCTTTTCCGGCAGTCTCCATCGCGGACAATAGGGTGTCCTCCGTAAAGTGCTGAGGCGGACTGCTTTTGCCTTCTTTGACGATTGCCGCAGAAACCGAAAGGGTCTGTCCTTCGGTCAGCTCCGGCAGGGCTTTCTCTGCGCCCTCTTTTTTCGGCTCTGCATCCTTCATTTTGGCACGGTAAGCGTCCTCCAGTGCTTTCCATCCGGGATGCTTCACCGTTTTTCCTTTTGTGGTAAACTCCCCACCGGCACACGCTGCAATCACAACAGTTTCCGAATAGATATGGGGCTGGGCTACGGCGCACAGCAGACGCAGGGCCACCAGCTCCAGCACCGCTTTTTCTCCCGCAGGAAGGGCAGAAAGGTCTGCATCCTTGAGATTTCTGGTAGGGATTACTGCGTGATGGTCGGTTACTTTCTTATCGTTGATGACCGTATGCGGATCACAGGTAATGGCGATCCCTTTGCGAAACGGCATAGCATTGGCAACCAGATTCACCAGCACCGGCAGGCTGTCTGCCATATCACCAGTCAGATAGCGGCTGTCAGTACGGGGATAGGTGCAGAGCTTCTTTTCATACAGGCTTTGCAGATAGTCCAGGGTCTGCTGGGCTGTAAATCCAAGCAGGCGGTTGGCATCTCTTTGCAGGGTAGTCAGGTCATAGAGGGCAGGCGGCTTTTCGGACTTTTCCTTGCACTCCACCTTTTTGATTGTGACATTTGCACCCTGACAGGCTTCTTTCAGCTGCTCTGCGCTTGCTCGGTCACTCATGCGCTCCCCGGATACGGTAAGACCGGGCAGCTCCAGCGCCACGGTATAAAAGGGAACCGGCTGAAAGGTGTCGATCTCAGCTTCTCGCTGGACAATAAGCGCCAGCGTCGGGGACATCACGCGCCCGATGTTGAGGGTTCGGTGATACAGCACGGAAAAAAGCCTTGTCGCATTGATCCCCACCAGCCAGTCGGCCTTGGCACGGCAGAGGGCAGCATCCCGAAGTCCGTCATAATCCGCACCGGGGCGCAGGTTTGCAAAGCCTTCCCTTATGGCGGAGTCCTCCATCGAAGAAATCCAGAGCCTTTTCATAGGCTTTTGACAGTCTGCCAGCTCATAGACGCTGCGGAAGATCAGCTCGCCCTCGCGTCCGGCATCGCAGGCATTTACCACTTCCGTCACATCCGGGGCGTTCATCAGCTTTTTGAGAATATCAAACTGCTTTTTCTTATCCTTTCCCACCACCATCTGCCAATGTTCCGGCAGGATAGGCAGATCATCATATCGCCACTTGGCATACTTTGGGTCATAGCTGTCTGCATCCGCAAGACCGGCCAGGTGGCCCACGCACCAGCTGACACGCCAGCCGTTGCCCTCCAGATACCCGTCCTTACGGACGGTTGCGCCGATCACAGCCGCCAAATTCTGGGCAACTGATGGTTTTTCGGCAATTACCAATTTATGTTGAGCCATGATGGTTCCTCCTCTCTTTGAGCCATCGGGACATTTCCCGGTGACAGATACCTACGCAGGGTCTTCCATAATTCCCGCAACCATAGCAGGGGTGGCTGTGGGGTAAAGAAGGAGGACGGGAAGTTTCCTTCCCGCCCTCCGGCCTGCGTGTCATCATGCGTTCATAGGGACTGTCTGTGAAACGGGTCATTTCACACTGTCCTCATCATCTTCTTCTGTGCTGCCCCCGTCAGCATCCGGCTCGTCCGACTCCTCATCCTCGGTTTCCCATTCCTCGGAATCTTCCTCGCCATAATCATAATCGTCCAGACTGTCATTGCCCTTGGTCTTAGGCTTGTTCTTAACGAGCTTCAAGTAGGCAAATACGCCACCGCCTCCCAGCAGAGCCAGCAAAAGGACTATCGCAGCCGGGTTCAATCCGGCAGGCTTCTCTTTTTCCGGCTCCGATGTTTCTGCCGGAGGTTCCGGTGCTTTGCCCGTACATTTACTCTTATCAGTTGCGCAGACCGGGCAGGCCGTATTGACTGCCCCTGCTTCACATTTTGTTGAACAGCTGCATACCGCAGGCATCTCCTCTTTGGGTTTTCCATCTTCCATCAGCGCCGCAAGGTCTGCATCGTCCACCTGATTCAGAAAGTGAACAGCAGTCTCCTTGTCCTCATTCGCCCTATCAATCAGGATGTAAAAGTAATTTCCAGCTTTGGTCGTAACAGTAATAAGCTGCTTATTGCCTCCAAAATCATCCACCAATGCCGCATTCCCCTCCGGTGTAAGTGCCGGTGCCGGTTCTGTTTCTTCCACAATCACATTGCTGTCATTGGTAGAATCCTCTGCCGGTGCCGCCGGAGCCTGTTCTGACCCCTGTGCGAAAGCAGGGATCGTAAAGCCAAATGCCACAACCATTGTCAGGCAAAGGGCGGAAAGTGTTTTGCAAATTCTTTTATTCTTCATAAGCGGTAGCCTCCTGATTATTTGATTCCGGCAGTGCCGTATCTCTGCCATGGTTCATTCCACCGGAAAGCATAGCGTTCAGCTGTGCTGGAGTCATGCGTAACGCACGAACCATCTGAACGATTTCCAGATTCTCTGCCTCCGTTTTCTGTGCTTCCAAGGTCTTGAGCTTTTCCTGATATTCCGCAATCTTCTCACGGGTTTTCTCAATTTCCTGGTCGATACGTTCAATTTTGTTTTTTGCCATAACCGTTCACTCCTTTCCACAAAGTCTGTTACCAGTTCATCAGGCCGTAGCCCTTAATACTTTGATAATTCAGGTCATAACTTTTGATCTTGCAGGCATCGCCGGAATTTCCCTCCACGGTATAAACACGGCTGCCATCCGTACCGATCACGATACCCACATGGTCTGCTGTCCCATCCAAATCCCAATCAAAGAAAATTGCATCTCCGGGAGCCAGATTGTTATAGCCTCTTGCACCCCATTGTCCATGAGACTGGAACCACGGAACGCCCTGCCACTCACAGCCTGCAAAGCGCGGTTCACTTTTTCCAGCCTGGTTATAACACCAGGATACAAAGCAGGCGCACCACTCCACGCGGCTGTCAAAGCCATACCAGCTCCAATAAGGATAGCCGCCCACATTGCCGACCTGACGCTTGGCCAGCTCCACCAACTGCGGATTTCCGGGACGGGTTCCATTTACGAACTGTACACCGGTCAAGTCCTCGGAATTGCTCATGTCAGGGGAACCACCGCCAAACAACAGCGGCTTATTGCCCATGGTCTGCCGGTAAACCTGATACATTTCCATCTGCTCCGGGGTCAGTAACTCCGACGCCACAGCGGAAATGGGCTTGCTGGTGAGTTTCACATTCAAAATGTAATACTCATAGGGGACTTCTTCTGAGGTGGTCTCGCCGGTCTCCGGGTCGGTGGAGGTCTCCGTGCGGTAGCGAATCTCCACTTCCTCAGTAAGCGTCAGCTGATACTGTGCTGCAAACACACGCGCCAGCTCTGCCTGAGCGCTCTGCCGGGTGTAACCTTGCAAGACGGCAGACAGAAATGCTGCCAGCTCATGAGGGTCATGGCCGATCATACCAAGGTCATAGCGATACTCGTCATACCCTGGGTGGCTGCTTTCAATGTTGTCGATTTCCTCCTGCAACTGGACTTCTCTGGCTGCATAATCTGCCTCCGCTGCCAGCATTTCCGGGTCATCCGACGGATAAGTGGTGCCGGAGAGAACGGAACCGATGCTCTGCGCCATCATGGAGCAGGAGGACATGGTATTCATCAGCATACAGGTAATGAGGAACAAAACCCCTGCCATCAGGAAACCCTTCTTGTGGCGCATGACGAATGCCCCTGCCTGCTGTGCCTTTTCTTTTACCGTCCTTGCGGCTTTTCCGGTTTTGGATGCAGCCTGGGCGGTATTTCCGGCAGTCTGACCGGCGTGTTTGGCGGCGGCATACTGCTTTTTGATGGCCTGCTTTTGCTGCCAGCGGGAAAGAGGATTGCTGGCAAACTGGGGATTTTCCTGCAAAGATTTCTGGTACAGAACATTTACATTTGCCTTTTCCAGTTGGCGCTCTGCCTGGGCTGCTTTGCGGTACGGCTTCAGCTTGTGGCTGCGATAGCCCTCCCGCACCAGATAAGCGCCGGTCTCCACCGCTTCCTCGGACTTGTGGGCGCTTTCCACGCCCACATTGTCCTGCTCTGTTTCCCGGATCTCTTTGTGGAGCTTGCCCGCAACCAGATGGACGGGAGCTTCCCTGACTCCTTGAGAAACTTTGGAAGGTGGCTTTTTCTTGTCCTCAAAGGTCAGCTTCGAGGTCTTTTTTCCGGTATCCGGGTCAATGACCGTCTGCCTGACCTTTTTCTTTGGGATATTGGCCTGCGCCTTATCTGCTCTGGCCGCAGCTTTCTCCGCTTTACGGATCGGCTTTTCCAGTGCAGGGTCAGACCGTTCCTCATCAGTAAAGCGCAGGCGCGGCTCTTTATTCAAACCATTCTCCCAGCATGAGGGAGGACATCATGTAGTGCAGCTCTGCATAAATGGCCATTCCCACAGGATCGTTGAACATACAGCCGGACAGGTAGGCATAAAACTGTGCCACCACATCGGACAGGATCTTCGCCTCTGTTCCTTCCAGAATCAGGCCGCCCATACCTTCTTTAGCACGAATGGCGCTCCAGACCTCTGCCAGACGGAGCAGCCCCACCTGACCGGTCTCATTCAGTTCGGCTGCCTGATCTGCCGCCGTGCGGCACTCACTTACCGCATCGGCCATGACCGTAAGCAGCTGGCTGCGCTGGGCATTTACCGCCCTGTCAAAAAACATCAGCGGATTTTTATTCAAAATGTTGGGGTTCATCATCATTCATCCTCCTTCTTTTTCAGTTCCTGGGGTTTGGTGGTCATAATGCGGTAAAGCTCGGTATTCTTCGGGAAGTGGTCTACAAACGGCAGGATCGTGGAGCCATAGAACAGCAGGCCCTCGCCCTCACCGGAGTGGGTCACATAAGATAATTGGTGTGTGGAAATACCCAGCTGCTTGGCGAGGATCTGACGGTCTCCGCCTGCCTGGTTGAGCATATACACGAAGTCGGAATTTTCAAAGATATTTTCCACCTCGCGGCTGCTCAAAAGGTCTTTGACATTCTGGGTGATACCTGTCGGAATAC
>ERZ779937.353-NODE-353-length-20556-cov-3.168821_pt1 | contig 20556 bp, 15 predicted proteins | sample MGYA00511185_ERZ779937 | MGnify/ENA primary metagenome ERZ779937 (study PRJEB29588, sample SAMEA2147216) | human gut metagenome | biome: human gut; feature: human-associated habitat; material: faeces | place: Denmark | collected 2008/2010 ... | reverse complement strand
TACATATAATAATGTATGACAAAATTTTAAGAGGTGAAACGAGTGAAAAAAAATAAAAACAAGGCACAAAAGGCAAAAAAGCCGCACACTTTGCTTATCAGTGTTAAGCAAAACAAGGAGCTTGCCGCACTTTACTTTATACTAAGGCTTGTAATTATATTTATATTTGTTCTCAACATCATCCGTGGCAAATACGAAAGCGCAATGACTTGCGGACTTACATTTATACTTATGTTGATTCCGTCGTTCATTGACCGCAGTCTTCACATAGAACTGCCGAGCGTGCTTGAAACCTTTATGATACTGTTTGTATTCTCGGCAAATATTCTCGGTGAAATCGGTTCATTCTATGAAAAAATACCTTTTCTCGACACAATTCTTCATACGCTGAACGGTTTTATCTGCGCAGGTGTGGGATTTGGACTTACCGATATTTTGAACCGCAGTAAAAAGGTTAAATTTAACCTTTCCCCTATATTTGTATGCCTGTTCTCGTTCTGCTTTTCAATGACGGCAGGTACAGTTTGGGAATTTTTCGAGTTTGGCGTTGATACTTTTCTCGGCAAAGATATGCAGAAAGACACAATCGTCACAACAATCAACTCTACCCTGCTTTCGGGCAACGATACAAATGCCGTTACCCATATAAGCGGAATAACCTCTACAACCGTAAGCGGCAAAGACCTCGGCATCAACGGCTACCTTGACATCGGTCTTATTGATACAATGAAAGATTTAATGGTAAACTTTGTCGGCGCAGTTGTGTTTAACGGTTTGGGATTTATCTACCTTAAAAACAGAGGCAAAAAAGCAAGTTTCCTAAATAACTTTATCCCGAAAAAAGCCGAAGATATTACAGAAGAATAAGTTTAACAATCAAAAATCCGACAGTAGTAAAAACTATTGTCGGATTTTTTGTTGCATCCTAATTATTGGTAATATTTATAAATTATGACTTATCAAACTAAGTAATAAAATGTAGCCAATTAACGTTTAGATAAGCACAGGCAAATGAATTTCAATAATTCTTTCAAAATAACATAATCACTTTAATATAAATAAGTTATGTTATTTTAAAATATATCTGCCTTCTTCTTTATATATTTCTTGCTTACCGTCAACACAAAATGCTGGTCTGATACCATTCATATCGTATGCATTCGTGCTTCCAATTTCACCTTCCGGTCCTACTGCATATACACAAGAATCATATGTAGAATCCGCACTTCTTAACCACCAACTTACAGTAAACTTTCCATTATTCGTAGTAGCAAAACGATTCTTATTATCTTTAAAATACAACAATGGCACCCCTTCAACTCCGACATGCCCATTTTTTTTATATCCAAGTTCAGTAAAAGACAACAAAAACACTTTTCTTACAATAGTTATCACGCTATCATCTATTTGATTCAAGCATCGTTCATCTAAAATCTCTATTTCCGAATCTTGAATTAAGCAACGAGTTTGAATAGGTAAATTATCAAAAAACTCTCCCATTAAGTAATTATCAATTTCACTTTCTTCATAGTAAGCCGAATAATCACTAACTCTTCTATTCTCTGGAAGAATTTCTTTTCTTAACAAAAGTGTTTTACCATTATAATCATTAGTTAATACAATATATGGAAAAAATCCTGCTTTTTCTTCAATATATATGATTGGTTCAATTTTACATTTTTCAGAATATGCCAAATCACTTATTGTATTATATTCCTCGGTTACTGCTTGTCTTTTACTACAAGCATTTAATAGAACTCCAAGAACAATTGCTAATACTACTACTTTATACGTTTTTCTGAACATTTATGTGGCTCCTTAATTTCTCTGCTTTTTACGTCTTATTTTTGTAAATGCCATACACATCACTATACTTACCATGATTACAGCCATTAGACTACAAAATCCAACTGCAGATTCGTCTCCTGTTGAAACAGATTCTATCTTTTCTCCTCCATTTTCATTTATTCCCGAACCAGAATTATTACCTGTATTATTATCTTTTCCCGAATCAGGATTTTCTGGGTTCGCTGATTCTCCATCTTTTTCAAATTTTGCAACTAAAAGGGTATCTTTTTCTACACAAAAACGATATTGTGTTTCTTGCGAAATTAATTTATCATTCTCATACCAACCAACAAATTGGTAACCTTCTTTAATTTATGAAATACTATATGTCTTGTAGATTCATTTCATAAATTACTATAATTTTTATAGTTTTATCATTTATACATTTGTTGAAAAAAGTTATATAAAACATTACAATATTTATTGATATAAGATTCTTTCTCGCCATCTATAACACCACAAAAATAACTGTACTTAGAACCATCAAAAACAACTGTACATATATTAGTTTTAAATAAGCTCATATTATCATCATTTTCCATATAATAGAGAATGTTATCATATATACTATATACATTCCCTTCATCAGCCTCTTCAATAGTTGGTAATAAACCTTCAAACTTTTCTAACGGTTCAGCCGTTATATATACTTCAATAGAAGAATCCACAAGATTTTCGTCATTTGTTTCATATTCAAATGTATATCGGAAATAAGCTCCACCGAAACTTTCATCTTCATTTAAGTAACATCGCATTCCAGAATATCCTTGGTCAAATGCAACATCTACCTTCGTATATTTTTCAAAAACATCATAATTCTTGTTATCTTCCACCACTACTTCTTTATAAGAATCATATTTCTTATAAAATGCTTCATTGACATTAGCAACTTCATTTACTTGGAGAAATTTGAAGTTAACTTCATTTATATTTATATTTTCTATGTTTTCCTCATAATACTTGTCAGACTTTATATATTCCCGTTCTTTGCCATCCTTTAATACATTCTTGCCTATAAAAATTAATGCAATAAAAAACAAGCATACAAATAATATTCTTATTATTTTCTTCATTCATTTCTCCTATTCTGTCAATCCTAAATCTATTGATTTTACTGGCTTTGACGATTTTTATTTTACCTCAAACAAAAGCCGAGAGTGATGGATATCGTAGTGTCATGTACCGAATAGCTGATAAATAAGTATAGCTAATAAAGCATCCTTTTAGTTTGCTTTATAAAGGCTATTTTCCCTCTGTTCAACTATGATGATGAACCTTCCGTGTCTAAGGGGATCATGTCCCAACTTCCTTCGTAGCATCTACCATTCACTGAGTGCCAGCCAAGCTCCTAAACAGGGGCATGCCCCACGGAAAAAAACGATGCCGGCTACAGCTCTTGTTTTTATGTTTGATTGTTACTGACCTGCATTCACCTGTCGTGGTACTGATTTACTCAGTGGACGCTATACCATCTCAGGTTCTTGTTGGTCTTTTGCAGATGCAGTCCGTTCCGGACTCCATACCATTTTACGGCTTCACGGCCTGCATCCGTTCCATCCGTTAATCCCACACTTTTCTCTGCATAGCTCACGATTTAATTGGCTCTACTGTAACCACGTCCTCTTAGTTTTGCATTATGCCAGATATTTTTCATGCCATTCGCTTAAAAGAAAATGGCAACCTTCGCAAGCTGGCATCTCATATAGATGAACAGCTCGCTGAAATAACAAAAGATGATATGGTTTCCTATGCGGTCTATTACGGTGAATTTCAGTATCAGGCGGCAATGTTGTCAACTTAAGCCCCAAAGCCTTGATTTTTCAAGGCTATAGGGCTTTATTTTTTTGTGAAAATTTCTGTTTTTTTCTGAAAAGACTTGACAAAAGCCTCCAAAAGTGAGGTCGTTGCAGCGACAAACTTAATCACACTTAGGAGGTATGTCTTATGAATCGAACCGACATATGCAAAAATATCATTCAATCCATAAAGGAGTATATCACAAACCCTGACAAACTGGAAGCTCATCGGAAAATGAAGTTTGCACATCGGAATTCAATAATAGCCTAATAGCAATTATTAATAAAACAGGCTGGGTAAATAACCATAATACTGCAATAGCAATACAAAAAATCCTACAAATATACCGATTGCAGCTATTCATGAATAATCCCCATCACAAGCGGCAATGATTGAACCAACAACAAATATTAAAATAAACACCAATATATGCATAACTGCCACCTCCGTAAATGTTCTATTAAACTCATTTATCATGCATCCGTCACTTATGCTTTCCTTATGCTTTATTTATAGCACTTTAAACTGTACAATAATCATCCCTTGTACATCGAATTAATGTTCTGTATTGCAACAAATCGGTGTAAAAAAGGACGCAGAATCTCTCCCACGCCCTCACTACTATCTGGCTTTATCTGCTCTTACCTTCGATACTTCCTTATGTGCTGCTTCCTGCTTCACCTCATCCACACCTCTTGCCTCAAATGCATCTGCATTATACTGATACTCCTGTGGTTCAGCAACCATTGGTGCATATACAATCTCTGCTTCTACTCGCTCAGCTTCTGCCCTCTCCGGCTCTGTCTGTTCCTTTGTTTTCGCATTCTCCATATGCTTTTCCTTATCAAGCTGCACATTCATAGCCAGATTATCCAGCTTATCAATAGATGCATCCAAATGAAGTTTCATTGATACAAGCATCTTTTTCACTGCTTTCATCGGAGCAAGTACTGCCTTTGTAATTGGATGTTTCTGCTCTTTCTGAGAATAATCTACCTCCGGTTTGTCAGCAAAAGTACGGAATGCATTAGCTGCTGTCTGCCCGGCTTCACGAAATTCTTTTGCAAGAAGTGCTGTCTTTGCTATATCCTTATCCGTGGTCTTAATTGCGCCTCTTACATTCTCTCGGATATCAAGAAGCCTTTTCTTAATTCCTAAGAACTCCGACACCCTGTATAATGCAGCTCTTCCCTTTACCTTTGCCTCATCAACTATGCTCTTTGCTGTAGATTTGACCTGTGCTTTCACTTCCAATACCTGTGACTTTATCTGCTCACATCTGGTATTAAGTCGCTCCTGTGCTTCTGACAATGCCTTTTTAGCATTATTGACAAGTGTATCTTCCTGCATTTCTTTGATCTGGTTCTGCATATTGGTGAGTTCTTCCGTCATGGAATCAATCTTTTTCTCCAGTCCATCCACATAGCTGCATATCTCAAATACATCGTTTGCCTGCTCTTTCATGGCATTTTTCTTTAATAATTCGAGAAGTTCTCTTATGACCTCCTCGTTGGTAAGTGTTTTTCCTGCTTCCATATCCATTCTGTTTCCTCCATTCTGTAAATGGGGCAGCCTTGGCCGCCCCTGTAACATGATTACTAATTATCGAAAGGGCGTTGCCTCTTTGTCCTTCTCTTTATCGGGATTGCCATGATGTTTCTCAGCACTCTCCCTAGCTTTTTCATTGCTCTTATCCTTTGCTTTCTCATATTCCGAGATAATCTCATTATAGAGTTTTTCCCTGAAATCCTTTGTGACCGGATAGCAGACATCCTGGTAGATAGGCTTGCCCTGCTCGTCCACCTGCTTTGTCTTATAAGAAGGCATTGATACAAAGATTTTCTCTTTGCCCTGCACGATATTGATGTTATTTACGATGAAACTGTTTTCAAAATAAATGCGTGCAAGTCCCTTGATGTTACTGCCTTCCCTCTCATAAGGTGTCACAGTTACGGAAAACTCAGGCATTTCCTGTATTCTGTCCCGCTTCTGTGTCTCCTCTTTCTCCGGTTCCCTGATTCTTGCATAGGCATCAAGGATATTGGTATAGAGTTCCTCACGAAACTCTGCTGTGATAGGATTGCACACATCCTTATAAATCACACCATTGCTTTCATCACGCTCATTGGAGCGGTATCTAGGCATTGATACAAAAAGCTCTCCCTTGTCCTTATTCTCAAGGATTGCAATATTGGTGATCTTAAATGAATCACCAAATACTACTGTTGCAAATCCTTTGATGTTGCTGCCCTCTTTTGCCCTTACTTCGTTTACCTTAATTGAATACTTCATATGCTATTCCTCGCTTTCTTTTTGTTCTTTGTTTTGCTCCGGTATGATAAGCTCACACCAAAGCTGTTCTATCTGTTCACAAGACAATCTGCCATTTAACCAGTTGCCAAGTGTAACGACCATTCCGTCCTGCTCGTAGTAGAGCCACTCCTGTGTTTCAATGTTCCCCTCATACACGATGGTCACATCAAAATCAGGCATAAATAATCCTTCCTCTGCATCCCATACACAGGCTATTCCCTGTCTGAGTGTCAGATTCAGGCTTTCGACATACACAGACCAGCCGCTTACGACTATCTGAAAGTCATCATCAATCTCTGCAATATCATCCTCAAGCCCGATTAACTCCTCCATTTCCGATACTGCCTCTTCTATCTCACCTAACCGGTATCTCTTATTCATCCATCACCGCCTCCTTGTAAATACACCTGACCACAAAACGCATGGTTCCTTTCTGGGAACAGGTAAAAAGAGTTAATTCTTTTTCTGTACTCTGTGTCTTGATGCTGTTATCATACGGATTTACTACCTCTGTCTCTGTTACCTCATAGATATGCTTCAGCCCATTTTTGTCGGTTATCATTACTTCATCACCTATGGATATCTGACTTAGTGGTGTAAAAAATGTGCCATATCTGCTGCCATTGTGACCGCACAATACACAGTTGCCACTCTCACCGATTCCTGCTGTTTCTTCTATATGACCGATCCCGGCATTAAGCACTTTACTTGTGGTTCCTTCCATTACCGGATACCTGATATCTAAGCCCGGTATCTCAATGATGCCGATAACACCGCCTTCTTTAAGAATGGCTTCATCCTCTTCACTAATGGAGGTTTGCTCTTCCTCCACATCTGTTTCTTCATCGTAATCATCCTCCAATGTCTGCTCAAATTCACTTATGAGCTGTTCTGTCTGTTTTTCTCCGGTTGCCCGCCAGAAAAAAGGGACTGCCATAATGGCAATCCCTGCTGTAATCAGTAGTCCTGCGACCACTTTTCTTATGCTCATATTATTCACTCTCCTATCGTGTTCTGCCCTCTCTGTCGGATGGATAAGCACCTTTATCCTCTGCTACAATTGCTGCAGATTCCATCCTTTCATCTGCTTCTCTTTCTTCCTCCGGTCCGCTCAGGTCTGCATCCACAGCCTTTGCGTTCTCAAGGTCAAGCTGGGCATTCAGTTCACACTGCCTTGCCAGCTTTTCTTCCAGTTCCTTGCTGTACGCAAATGGCTTGTCATACTCTGCCTTTGATGCTTCAAGGTCATTCTGGTACTGCTCAATCTTCTTTTCTAAGAAATCAATGTTCTCATGGAGTCCATTGAACAGGTTTTCCAGCTTTACCATGCTGCCGACCGGACTTGTGGAAAGTTCTGCCTTGTACTCAGTCTTTCCACGAAGCACCATATAATTGATGCCAAGGAAGTTCTTTTCCACAAGCAGCTCAAATCCGTGGAATTTACCGATTGCAGTTGTCTCTCCGGTCTTGCACTTGCTGATTGCTTCAAGCATCATGGTTCCACCATCCACACGCTCTGTGTAGGTTGCTTTGCCTATGGTAATGGCAAATTCCGGATTATCAATCAGCTCTTTATCCCTTGCCTTTACATCCTCTCTTACATTGGCAAGCTTTTCTGTTGCTGTCTTAATGAGCTTCGGATACTTGATCATAAAGTTATCCTGCAAGCCATATCTCTGATTGTCATAGGATGCCTTTAAGAGCTTTAATCTCTGGACATCATTGTCAATCTCCATCTTTTCCTTGATTAAAGGATTGCCTGTGGCAACCGCTTTAATCTCTGCATAGGAAAGTGTTGCCTCATCGATATCCTCACAGCTTCGGCTTACAGCCTTGCTTGTCATGACCTGACTGATGAATCGCTGCTTATTTTCAACAAGCGACCAGTTGTATGCATCAAAGGTTCCTTTGGTGACATATCTGTAGATTGCCACCTCTTCATTTTCGTTGCCCTGCCTGATGCCTCGTCCTTCCCTCTGTTCAATGGAGCTTGGCTTCCAAGGACAGTCCACATGATGCATTGCAACCAGATGTGTCTGAACATTAACGCCAGTACCACATTTATCTGTAGAACCTATAAGCACTTTTTTCTTACCTGTTCTCATTTCCTTAAATAGTGCATCCCTCTGTGCGTCGGTCTTTGCATCATGGATAAATGCTATCTCCTCTGCCGGAATACCATACTGTATCAGTGTTTCCTTCAGATAATCGTAGATGGTAAAGTCCTTATCCGGTCCCGGTGTGCCGATATCCGAAAAAATAAGCTGGCAGCCTATATGACCGTTGGCATTTCCTTTCTCATATTCTTTCCATACATTCTCCGCTACCTTATTGAGCTTTCCATCTGGATTATTTGGTGCGTCCTTATCAATCAGCCTTGCATCTGTTCCGAGTAATCTTGCCTCATGGGTAATCTTTAGGAAGTTGTCTGCACTTGGATCAACTCCACCACCTCTGATACGCTCTGCCCTCACAACAAAGTCTTCCATAACCTGCTTTACATACCAGTCAGGCTCTGACTCCACTATGATAGGCTTCCCACCACGAAGTGCCGGCACATCAAGGTCAAGCATGTCTGCGGTCTGCACATCTGCTACCTCACGGAAGATATTCATAAGCTCCGGCAGATTCGTAAACTTATTGAATCTGCTCTTAAAACGGAATCCGCTTCCCTCTACAGTAAGCTCCAGTGCTGTTGTCACTTCACCAAAGTTCGCTGCCCATGAATCAAAGTGATAAATCCCCATCTCTTCAAGTGCCGCTTTCTGTAAGTAAAGCTGCATGACATACATCTCACACATGGTATTGGATATCGGTGTACCTGTTGCAAATACAATGCCTCTGCCATCATTTATCTCAGACAAATACTGGCATTTAAGCTGCATATCCGTTGACTTCTTCGCTCCACTGCTGCTGATACCTGACACATTATTCATCTTGGAAAAAATCGCAAGGTTCTTAAAATTATGTGCTTCGTCTACCATAATAGAATCTACACCCAGTTCCTCAAAGGTAATAAGGTCATCCTTCCTGCTCTCATCTGACAAGGATTTCAGCTGTTCCTCCAGCTTTTTCTTCTGGCTTTCCATCTGTTTTACAGTCCAACGCTCCCCGTTACGCTCCTTCATCTCATCAATCGCATAGCTGATTTCATCTATCTGCTCATTGAGCATTCTTTCCTTTCTCTCTGCTGAGATCGGGATTTTCTCAAACTGCGAGTGTGACATGATAATGCAGTCATAGTCACCTGTCGCAATCCTTGATACGAACTGCTTTCTGCGGCTTTTTTCAAAATCACGCTCTGTGGCAACTAAGATATTTGCTGACGGATAAAGCCTTAAAAACTCTGATGCAGTCTGACCGATAAGCGGCTTTGGAACAACCATGATTGTCTTATTGGCAAGTCCGAGTCTCTTCTGCTCCATGCAGGCAGCCATCATCTCAAAGGACTTTCCGGCACCGACACAGTGTGCCAGCAGGGTGTTTCCTCCGAGAAGGATTCTTGCCACCGCATTCTTCTGATGGGGCTTTAGCTCAATCGCCGGATTCATTCCCGGAAACTGTAAGTGACTTCCGTCATACTCACGCAGACGGATGTTATTGAATGTCTCGTTGTAATACTCCACATATTTCTGTCTTCGCTCCGGCTCTGCAAACAGCCATTCCTTGAACTTCTCCTTGATCATGTTCTGCTTTTCCCTTGCAAGCATTGTCTCATTCTTATTGACTTCATAATGATATTTGCCATCTCCGTCATCAATCCTGTCCCTGACTGTTACAGTTTTAAGATTCAGCGTATCCTCAAAAATAGAATAAGCATCCATGCGGCTTGTACCATAGGTCTTAGTAGCTGCCACTGAATGCTTATCCATGCTTTTATTCTCGATGAACCATTCCATGCTCATCTTATTTAAGTGTACCTGAATGCCTGTATTGTAAAACTGGCTTCTGACTGCCCTTGCACGCCTTGGCGTATTGAGAAGTTCATAGATAAACTGCTCATAATCAAGCGGTTCAATCCATGTCGTACCAATCTTTACATCAATATCCGAGGCTTCAATCCATTCCGGCTGCACCTTTTCAAGTGCTGCCACATTTCCTGCAAATCTTTCTGCCTGCAGATTGTCTGTATCCGCTGCCATAGCCTTTGCTACACGAAGCTTGTCTCTCACATTTCCGGAAAGATACTCGTCTGCTGTCTCCCAGCCGATGTCGGGATTGTTCTCGTTGTAGCGGTCGGGATTTAGGAAAATCAATCCATCCAGCTCTTCCACAAGAACTGCCCTTCTAAGCTCTGCCAAAGCATCATCACTTAGCGTTATCTCATCCGCTGTCTTTTCTGCAAGTTCATCCTTTGCATTTGTAATATCCGGCTCATAGATAGAAAGCATATAGGCAGGGTTTACATATCCAAATTCATTGACGGATACATTTAATGCTTCCACAGCAGTCTCAACCCTGTCTATGACAGTCTTTGCCTTAATCGTCTGCTTATAAAACATATCCGCTTTTTTCACCTCCCCGTCTTCATTTACTTCCTCAAGACTGCAAAGAAGTGGGTAATCGCTGTCATCTCTGAAAGCTATTCTGTTTGCTTTTGAAGTAATGGCTCCATACTGCTTTATAAAGGCATCGTATTTCACATTAAGAAGTCTCTGCTTATCAGAAAGCTCCTCCTCACTGCAGCCATCCATCTGGATATCAATCAGCTCTCTTGTTATCTGTCTGATTTCATCAAGGCTTCTGATTCGCTCCTCGGCAGTCTGTGATACTTCTTTTCTTACCATCTCGGAATTTTCCCTGTAATAGAGCTTTCCTTCAAAAAATGTGTAAGTGTAGTTTCTCACATCCGGATCAGCCGGGATAACTTCCTCCGTCTGCTCCGCCTCATCTGCCACTCTCTCAAAATCTGTCATCTGTGCTTTGATATTACCGATAGCTTTGTTTAGTGCTTCATACATATTGAAGTTCTCATCATCATTCACACAGACTGTATATCTGCTGTCCTGTCCGTAAATCCTTGTATCATACTCCATAGAACCAAGCATCATTTCAGGATGCTCTGCAAAGTATGAATTGACAGCAATGCCATTCTCAGTTACACCAAGGTGCACCCAGTCAGGCTCAATATCAATCTTTCTCTCCCTCTTCTGCAAAAACAGGATATCTGCTGTCACTTCGGTTCCTGCATTATCTTTAAATGCAGTATTCGGAAGTCTTACTGCTCCCACAAGCTCTGCCCTTTCAGCCAGATACTTTCGGATAGTAGGATTTGCCTTATCAAGTGTTCCTTTTGTAGTGATTACAGCAACCATGCCTCCCGGTCTTACCTGGTCAAGTGCTTTTGCAAGGAAATAATCGTGAATACGGAAGTTATACTTGTTGTACTTCGGATCAAATACCTTATAATCTCCAAATGGCACATTTCCGACAACCACATCAAAGAAGTTATCCGGATATGTGGTATTCTCAAATCCTGTGATACTGATATTGGCATTCTGATAAAGCTGCTTTGCAATTCTTCCTGAAATGCTGTCAAGCTCCACCCCATACAGCTTGCTTCTCTGCATTGGTGCCGGCATACTTCCAAAGAAGTTACCGATACCCATAGATGGCTCTAATACATTGCCGCCTCTGAAACCAAACTGGACAAGTGCCGAGTTCATGCACATGGCAATCTCCGGTGAAGTATAAAAGGCGTTATTTACTGTTGCCCTTGCCGCACTGTATTCCTCATCAGATAAAAGTTCTTTCAGTTCTGCATACTCTTTGCTCCAGCCTGCGTTTTCCTCGTCAAATGCCTGTGACAGTCCGCCCCATCCGACAAACTTCGACAGAACTTTCTGCTCCTCCGGTGTGGCAAGCCTGTTTTCTGATTCAATCTGCTTTAAAGTGCGGATTGCATCCATATTCCACTGATATCTGGTCTTAGCACCGCCTTTTTCCATTTCCCAGAGGTTATAGTGGAAATTGTGCTTCGTCTGCCCGTCAACATTCTTCTCATTTTCAAGACTTCCTACTTGCTGTACTGGCTCCTGCTTTGGTGTAAAATCTACATTTTCCTGTAATTCTGTATCAGCCTGAATATCATCCACAGATACTGATACCACATTATCTGAAACTACATGTCCATTCTCATCAATCTTGGTTTCCCAGCCATTCGCTATTGCTCTTTCCCTGGTTTCAAGACGATTGGCTTTTACACTATCCTCGATATCAAAGAATCTCTTATAGACCGGATTCATCTTATCCCTGTCAGCCTTCTGCTTTGTCTCCTGATAATACTTCTTCTGGTCTTCTCCACAGTAAAATGGCTGTTTTACCATATAGGATAAAATCTCGTATAACTCACGCCAGTCGAGTGCACCTTCCTTACGCACACCATTCCTGTTCTTATAGCTGATCTTCACATATCCGCTTCTGATTGAGTACTCCACAAGACCATACTTATTGTTGGAATATGCTTTTCTTTCTGCATTATCTGTCCCTAATGCAATATCCCTGATAAGGTCAAGTTTATTGGGCATAAATGCAAAATCAGACTGCACCACATCCATAAGGAATGCCCTAAACGGAGTGTAGCAGCTGCAATCTGTTACAAGAATCTCCGCCGCATCACGCAGGTCTTCATCAAGCTCCTCAATACGCTTGGCATAATCAATCGGTGTAATATACTGAAGCTCTGATGGATCTTTTTCAGTTGTTTCAGCTTCTATCTCTGCACCATATTCTGCCTGTGTTACCATGCGGTCTTCATCGGCAGTTTCCTGTGGTGTCATGCCTTTTGCACTTACATAATCTCTGTTAGAAGCATAGCTCTCCGGCTCATCCGGTATTGCATAATCATCAATCTCTGATTCTGCCTCTTCCGGTTCCACTTCCCGATATTCGGCATCAATGACCTCATCATCCTCACGGAGTCCGTCCATCGCAAGCTCATCAATACGAGGTGTCTCAGGCTGGTATTCCCCTGTAAGAATAAGGACACCAAGCTCTTTTTCGATATCTTTCCACGAAACATATCCTTCAACCTCTCCATCCTCATCTCGCCACTGAAAACGCAGTCCGTTCCCATGAAATGTGTCATATCCGTGCAGTCCCAGTCCGTCAACCGGCCAGCCTGCACCTCCCTGACCATATTCTGCTTTGATACGCTTTGCTCTGGTTCCTGCATCAATCTCTGTTTCAAAAATCTTGCATACCCTGCCCTTGCCACCGATAAAACCTGTACCTCTCATAAGCACCTGTTTGATATACTCACTTGGTACTGTTGCAGACTTTTTGGGATTCAGGTAATTGTATTTACCTGCTAATGCAGCTTTTCTGTCCTGCTCGAACTGACGCATAAACTGATTATTGTTTTCGTCCTCAGTATGAATGGTGCCAATACTTGCCTGCCCATTCTGGTCGAAAAAAAAGGAAGCCTGTGTATATTCGGCTTCCTTACTAACACCCAATGAATTGATTTCATCAAGTTCCCTATTCAGTTCTGTATCATCTGATTCTAGTGGAATCGCATCACTATCTGATTCAGTACCACTTCCTCTGCCTGCATCTTCGCCTGCTCTCTTATCTTCCACATCTCCATTGTCGATGACGGATTCTGTGGCTTGTGCTTCGCCAGATACTGCATCTCCAGCTGGTCGTACAGCTGATTCGCTTCCTCCTCTACCGCTGACATCTTCTCGTACATCTTCCCGAATCTCATCAGCGTCTTGTATCTTGCCGGCTCGTTCTCCTTTAGATAGTTCATCGCCATCCTTCCGTATTTGCCCAGCTTCGTGAGATCCTCCGTCTCGTCCGGCATCTCTATCTGCGGATAAAGCAGTCCGTCCACTTCCTTGTAAGTCATTTCTTCTAACATATCCAATTCTCCTTTCGCTCTCGATTGCCTTTAAGTTACGACTAAATTCTCTAAGAACACTACAGGAGACATCGCATACAATGGAACCAAGACGGTAAATGATCTCTTCGTCTTTGATATTTACGATCTGACTAAAATCCTGTTCTTGCACAGATAAGTCAAATCCGCATCTCGTCCCTACAGCATACATGACACTTGCATATACAAGCTGCTCCATGTCCATTTCCTGCTGTAAGCCATTGCGTTTCTTACTTTCTTCCTTTATCACACTACCTGATAGCTGCATAAGCTCGGTCATTCGGTCTCCGAACTCTTCTTTTATTATAAGCCAAACATCTGTTCCTGTAAACTGTTTTAATATATTTTTTAGAGACTCCCTGTCGCTGTTATCGTACTGCTCAATCTGACCTTCTGACACAAGAAAATCCACATAATCCTTAAGATTTTCTCCCTCAAGGTCCCATGTCAGCTTAACATTCTTCCCTCCGGTATCACTGATATCAAAGATATACCTCATGCGTGGATTCAGTGCCCTTGACGGGAAGATGGCGCAGCCTTTCGCACCACGCTTTACATATCTTCCCACCTTTTTCCAGGTATCATAATCTGCCATGAGTGTGCTTTTTTCCGGAGGTCTCTGAGCTGTTACCATAACGATATTGTCAAATTCATAGCGGTATAACTGACCTGCGACCTTTAACACATCCTTCCAGTTCTTTTCTGATCTGGTGATGTTACCAATCTCAGAATCGTATATCGCTTTGACCTTCATATCAACGCCCATACCTTTGTCCTCCTCTACTTAAACATCTCTGCAAACAATCCCTTAAATAGCTTTAACTCATCCTTATCCAGCTCGATTGCAAATTCATTGTCGATTGCCTGTTTTTCGCATTTATCCTTTTTCTTTGCAATCTTACGCACCACACGAAGAAGCACATAGCACTCCTTGGACTTTGCAATGCTCTGTTTAAAGGTCAGCTCATCCTCATCGACTGACTTCTGTGTCTGATAGATAATCTCTTTTAACTTATCATTGATACCATCTACTTCCTCAAGGGAAATAATAACGGATGCCTTAGAAGCACCCGATCTGTCCCACTCCTTATGAAGTTCCTTTACTAAAAACTCCATGTTCTTAATTACTGTTGTTGAATCACTTTTCATCTTGCTCTTCCTCCGTTTTCTTTTAATGAAGAAGGGAGCTGACCTTCGCCTATAGGCGCAAAATCAACTCCCTTCATGTCCTCTGCTCCAAGGACTATCTGCTCTGCATAATACATATCCATTGCCTTATTGATGGCATCGTCAAGCGACTCTGCCTTTACTTTCTGTACTCGTGAAAGCACTTCTTTTATCTCAACATCAAATTCCTGTTCCATATGATATCGCCTCCTGTAAAAATCTCATCACCGGCTCTTTTCTTCCTTTACCTGTCTTTCCTTAAAGCCCTCATCGTACTTTCCATCTTCCAGCCTGTCGTAAAAACAGTCCTCTTCAATCGTTCCGAAATCCTCATACATCTGGTGAAGGAAGTCATTCTGCAGCTTCTTTGGTACATCATCATCCTTTGACATATCCTGATAAAAATAGAACTTCTGCTTTAGCTTTGCCCTGTAATCATAGATATCCTCTATCTTTTCCGGTGTGCCATACTCCCTCTTGTATGCCTTGAAATTCGTGGTTGAGAGTGTGGAACCAAGATAAATGCCATGCTCCCACGATACCCCGATTGTGGTATTGTCCTTTGTAGGCTTCTCATCCTTCGGATAACGCTTATACTCTGTCGCACCAAGGGCGATTGTAAGAGAACCTGACTTCATATCCATCACCACAAGATTCCTTGGTGATAATGCTTCAAGCACCATGTAATCATGGTCATTGAAGTTATGAAATGTCTGTCCCCTTTCAAATGAGCGGTTCTCCATTTCATAATGCAGGTTAAAATCATCCACCCAGCCCTTATCGGTCATTCCAATCTCCTTAAGCTTTGCAACACATTCAGAAGAACTGGCTTCTTTATCAAACCGAAATTCTTTGGAATCGTTATAAAATCCCTGAAGAAAATGTCCCAGCTGAATATCATCCAGACAGAATCTCGCAGATACAGTTACATTTGCTGCCCTGTAATACTCTGTGAAGTTATCTGCTTTACCAAGCGTCCTTCCAAGCTGCAACAAATTGTCTGCAAGCTCTGACATGTCATCAACTGCTATAAAACTCTTATAATCATCCAGAGTCATCAGCATATTTGTCTCTGTTCCCCTGTCGTTTTCTGTTACCAGTATCATATCTTTTAAATCCATTCTTACCTCCAGTCTCAGAGAGGGACTATGCCCTCTCTGCAAATTTCCTGTTATGGTCTTCCTATCACAACAATCTTTCCTGTGCTTGCCACATCCCGGTAAACAACACCAAGACTTTCATTAAGTGCCTCTACCACCTTGCCATTTCCGACATATACTGCCACATGGCTGATGTTCTTATATCTTCCGTTGCTTGTAAAACTGTAAAAGATAAGGTCTCCCGGCTGTAACTCATCAAAGGAGACTGTCTTTCCGGCTTCATCCAGTCCCTGTGCCTCCGCTGCCGCTGTGGTTGCACCGCCGGAACTAATATCCACGCCTGCATCTTTCCATGAATAATAGGCTAAGGAACTGCAGTCATAATAGTTACCGCTGTCTCTTAAATCCTGACTATAAGGAAAGCCAACTCTGTGAAGTGCATAGGAGCAGACTGTTTTCTGCCTGCTGTCTGTAATTTCGTTTAGGATGGCATTGATTTCATCCTCAGTCATGGAGCTTACTCCCGGACTTCCGCCTCCGCCGCCACTTCCGCTTCCGGCATATCCAAGCTGTCCCATAAACTCCGGACTCATGATCTGCTCAAGCATTTCCACCTGATCAGAATTAAATCCATAGACCGAAATCATATCCCTGTACGATTTCAGTGTGACATTCACATACAGAACCGACTTCGTGACAGTAGTTACATTACCGTCTGCATCTGTTTCTTCCACATCCTTTGTTCCTGTGCTTGTGGTGTATGAACACATATCATTTACAACTGCCTGCAGCCAGCCTTTAGAAGTATCATTCATGACTGTTGCAGTATCTCCGACACCATGCTTGACCATATAGACTGCCATGATGTCATAGTAATTGCTTGGGTTTTCTTCCATACCTTCATAATCCACATATACAAGCTCTCCAAGGTCATATCCGGTATGCTCATTCACTTTCGTGTTCACATCCCGGTTAAACTCCTGCACATAAGCACTCGTTACTGTCTGCACGGTATCTCCTGATTCAAGTGGTGGCAGAAATAAAGCAAATGGAGAATTGTAAAGGATTGCTATCACCGCTATAACCGGAACAGCAATCATGGCAACTACAAGAACAAGTAATAAAAGCACCAATCCGATAATCGGTGCAGCTGCCTTTACCCAGGTAATCGCTTTTCGCACAATCAGATCCTTTACCAGCTTTGCCACACTATCCGTCTGATTCTCCTGTGCTTTCATCTTATCCAGAAAGAACTTTATCTTCCTGCTCCGGTTGGTCATCTTTTCATCCTTGACCTCTATGGACACACCTGCAGCATATCCGGCTGCCATGCCGATTGCAGTACCAACTCCCGGTGCAACCGCTGTTCCTGCCGCCGTAGCAGCTGCCTTTGTAGCAGTTTTCGTTGCAACCTTGGCAGTAGTCTTTGCTGTTTCTTTTGCCGTCTCTTTAGCTACAGTCTTGGCTGTATCTTTGGCAGCTTTCTTTGCTGTCTTTTTTGCCAGCTTCTTTCCTGCCTCTACCTTCTTGATACGCTTCTTTGCCTCGGCTGCCGCCTTTTTCCTGAAAAGTGCTGCACCCTTGGAAGCAGTTCCGGTAACAGGTCGGCTTGATTCATATGCAAGATATGCTGCCTGCGATACCTCCTGCCCGCCCTCCACCTGCTCCGTTACTGCCCCAGCTGCAAGTGCTCCCGTTCTTCCTGCAATGTGAAGATTCGTGTTCTTGGTCTTGATGGAAGTGTTTGATTCCTTAAGGTTTTGCTTGAATCTTGATAATCCCTTATTCTTCGACTCTGACTGATGAATGGTACTCTTGCGATAGGACTTCTTTCTATCCGTATCAGTTACCTTTGCACCAGCTGTCTTAGGACCTCTCTCTACTGTATAGATGTTACTCCCCTTAATCTTGGCTCCCTTCGGTTCGTGGGCATGAATCTTGGCTTTCTCCTTGGTGTGAATGACCATCGGTTTGTCATCAACCTTTCTAATTTTCAATTTTCTCACCTCCTACTTTGAAAAATAAAATAAGCCGCTAGGGAGCAAAAATTACTCCTTAACGGCTATGTAAAATCATTCAATATTCAATTATTAAAAGCAACATGAAACTGAAATTTCACGCAGACTATTCCTATACCGTAATGTCTATTCTGACCGATGATTTCTTCTCACCAAAATGCTTTATTTCGATATCCTTCATTTCCTCTATAACATCTTTTTCAATTTGGTGAACATCACTTAATTGTAAATCTCGCTTCGAATCATTTACTATTTTTGCTGCCTCATCTACTGAAACAGTTGTATCTGATGTTAACTGTTCAGACATTTCAGTATCGTTTGAATCCTCTGCAACCTGCCCCTTTTCTATAGATGTCTCTACAATTTCCTCTTCTGTTGGCAAATCCCTATATTCTGTACTTTTTACAAATCTTGTGAATGACTCTACAGCTCTAAAAGTATTTCCCATGATACGTTGAGCTTCCTTAAGCTTTTCACTCTTTGGAATATTTGGATTATTCACGATACTTTTTAGTTCTGCCAAATTTCCATTCATCTCATTTACTTGAAGCCTTTGAGCCTCTTCTTTTGTCTTACATCTCTCCAACCTACGCTCATAAGCTTCTTGTTCCATTCTTGCCGCTTTATATTCCATATAGGCTTTAGGGTCTTTCTGACGAATAGCATCTTCTTCTGAAGCTGTTAATTCTTGACCGCTTGCAATCTTGTTATAAATCTGACTATATGCAGAACTTTCTTTGTCTCGCTCAAGTTGCTCTCGGAAATGCTGAATCATGCTTTCTTCCTGACTTGTTACAGTCATACCCTCTTGCTTCTTTACAACATCCCCGGTAGCCTTCTTTTGCTCCCAATCATTTACTAACTGCATCTGATTCACAGCGTTTCGTATTGTACCTGCAATCATAGCACACCTCCAATTCCCGGTTAATGCTACGATTAAATAGTGATATCAAACTTCATACCCTGTGTTGCCTTTTCTTCTGTTATCTTACTCCAATCCAGTTCAGAAATCTTTTCAAGTAATTCTTCTTTTGAATTTGCCTGAATTGTAGTCCGCTTAACAGTTACATCCTTCTTTTCCTGCTTTTTCTCCTCTGCACGTTTTTCCTTTAATTCTTCAAGCCGTTCTTTCTGCTTTTCTGTAATCTTCTCCAAATCAGCAAAAAGTGTCATCTTTCCATCATCATCAAAGGACATAGTTAACTTATTTAATACAGTTCCACTATTGTCTGTCGTTCCCCAAGCACGTTCAAACCCAAACTGTTCATTGATTTTATCTGACATCTCAACTGCAGTTTTTACCGTAGACAATTTTTCCCGTGCATATTTCTCATCGGATGCCATTCTTTCAAGTTCAGCACTTGAAAAAACAACTGTAAATTCCTTATCGCTTTGGTCTACTAATCCTCTGAAATCATCGCCTTTATCAGCAATAATAAAATCGAAATCCGCATTATCCTTACGCAATGTTTCCAGATATTTCTGTGCCTTAGAAGATAACTTATCTTCGCTGGATTTTATTTTCTGTGCATTGGGCTGCACATCTTTTGCTTTCTCTGTGTTATTTTGCTTACTAACAGTATTGCTCTTATAATAATCTGTTACCTGTGTTAAATTAGCTGCTCTAATCATGGTATCATCCTCCTTGAAAATTGATACAGAAATCCGTTTCTATATCTGTAATATCGGCACTTTATATCCAAAAGTTAATAGTGCGTAAAATTCAAATTTTCTTTTCCCTAATAATTACAAATATTCCTTGGAAATTGCTTCCACACCATACATTTCCATAAATGCATCCAGGTCCGCTGCATCCCCAATCAACATATTCTCGTCAAAGTGTACGATAAGCATATCTTAAAATCCAGCCACATGTTCTCCGGTACAAATGATACATTTTAGAACTGCTTCCTTATTTATTTTTCATATCGAATCTTATATGCTTTCTTCTTAAAAATAGGGAATATCTAATTTATTATCATCAAGGTCGGACATTCATCCGACCTCTTGATTATACTATAGATTCTATAAAAATTCATCTGTTATCACTGCAGCATTGCTTCTTTTTTCTTCTGTTCCGCAATCTTCTCATGAATGTTGGTATTATACAGCCTGTACAAATCCGTATCCTTGCTGATCTGATTATCAAAGGGAATTACTACCGAACCACACTTAATAAGTCCCATTCCAGAGGCGGTATTAGTTACGAACCGAAGCTGTGCCTCTGATACCCCGATAACCTCCGCCATCTTTGAACTGTCTGTATTTGCCTGCTTCAAGAGTGCCACAAACTCAGAGTTTGCAAGCATTGTGGTTGCTGTGTAATTCTGCAACAGATCGACAACATTCTGCGTGATACCGGTACAAAGACCTCCCTGCTTTCTTACCTTCTTCCAGAGCTGCTGCAGATATTTTGCAGAATACTCCGAAT
>ERZ779937.349-NODE-349-length-20778-cov-3.918545_pt1 | contig 20778 bp, 19 predicted proteins | sample MGYA00511185_ERZ779937 | MGnify/ENA primary metagenome ERZ779937 (study PRJEB29588, sample SAMEA2147216) | human gut metagenome | biome: human gut; feature: human-associated habitat; material: faeces | place: Denmark | collected 2008/2010 ... | reverse complement strand
AATGCCGAATTTACGTCTTTTCTTGGCTCGTTTTTGGTTGAGTGACAATAATTTTTGGAATATTACTTGGTTTGTTCAAGTGTGAGCTTATTAACTAAAGCTTCTTGTTGTGTTACTTTTTCTTGATATGTTTCCAGCATTCTTTTTGCTGAGAAATAAATCTCTTTATTTTCATACGAATGAATCCAGACTTTGAGAGATAAGTCTGGTTTAATCATTTTAATAATAAAAGGAATAATGATAGGTGGTATACTTAACACATAAGTGATAGACTCCATAAGATTCCGACCTAAATGTATTATACAAATAACGATAACAATATAATAAATTACATACAAAGCAATAGTAAAAATAGTTTTTCTTTTTATAGATTTTTTAAGGCGTGTGTTTTCTGCATTAAGAAAATAAAAGAGATTATGAATGATTAGGAATAGATTAAGAAAAGTTATTTATGTATTCAAAGGTACTATTTTGAATAATTTTTTCTAATAACAACCAGAAACAGTGAGGCCTAAATGGATACAAGATATTATATGATTATTATCAAGGGTGAGATAAAGACAACCGAAGTAATGTCATGTGTGTACGATACCAATGTACATAAATGGAACGTGAAATTTAATAATGGGAAAAGCTATCCCTATGCATATATGAATGTAGAAAAATTAACTCAGCCGGATGTTTTAAATCCTAAGTCGTATCGTATTAGCAGAGAGGGACGGGAGTTTTTTGATATAGATGCAATATCTGTATTCAGGGGTAGACAGGAGTCTTATTGGCATATTTGTTTTAAAGACGGTAGTGAACGGGATTACCAAGAGAGCGATTTACATATTGCGGAGTCGTGCCTGAATGATAAAAGGTCTGCCGATGTATTCCAATATATAAAGCAGATTGCTGAATTGAGTAATATTAGAAATGAAGAGACGGGTGAAAAATTATTACCTAAAAGATTTGATAAAATTACTTATGTTGGTAATGAGGTTGCATTAGCGAAATATTTGAATCCTTCTTTATTGAATACTGGTAAAAGAGGGGGAGAATATGTTCCGATATTTCCGTTTGGCTGTAATAACAGTCAGTATAATGCTGTGAAAAATGCGATGGAGAATCAGATAAGTGTAATACAAGGACCGCCGGGAACAGGGAAAACACAGACGATATTAAATATTATCGCCAATATATTGATGCAGGACAAAACGGTACAGATTGTATCTAATAATAATTCTGCAACTGAAAATGTATATGACAAACTATCATCGCCAAAGTATAATCTAGGATTTGTTGCTGCAACACTGGGAAGTTCTAAAAATAAGAAAACATTTGTTGAGCATCAGGATTCATCTTATCCTGATTTTTTAACTTGGAAAATGTCTGAAGAATTTGGTGAAATGTGTAAGAAAATATCAGAGCAATCCGCTAGGTTAAAAGAATTTTTTGATAAACAGGAAAAACTTGCTTATTTAAGGCAGGAATTATCTCAATTAGTTACAGAACAGCAATATTTTAACCAGTATGTTGAAGAATCCGATGTTAATACAGATAATATAAAGTGCAAGAAAATGTTATCATCAAAACAATGGATGATGTTATGGCAGGAGTGTCAGGCAATATCAGAGGAGAAAAAGACAATAGGATTCTGGTTTAAAATAAAGACATTTTTCAAGTATGGCATAACACACTGGAGTTTTTATAAGCAGGAATTTTCAAAGATAATTACAACATTTCAGGCTATGTATTATAAGGCAAAAGAAAAAGAATTATCTAAGCAGATTTCAGATATTGAGGGATATTTAAACGGTGTTGATAAGCATTTGCTTGACGATTTATGTGACAATTCAATGATTTTACTAAAAGACAAGCTGGCAAGAAGATATGAAGGGAACGACAGCCGGAGAGTATTTAGTGAGGATAATCTGTGGAAGGAATCCAATGATGTATTGAAGGAGTATCCGGTTATATTAAGTACCACATTTTCATCGAGAAATAGTCTGAATTCAGATGTGGTATATGATTATCTTATTATGGACGAGGCATCACAGGTAGATATTGCAACAGGGGCTTTAGCACTTTCTTGTGCGAGAAATGTGGTTATTGTGGGAGATACTAAGCAGCTTCCAAATGTTGTTACAGAAGATATGAGGGTCAGAGCAAAAGCTATATTTGATACATATAATCTGAAAGAAGGATATCAGTTTACAAAGAGCTTTTTGCAGTCAATTCTGGATATTATGCCTGATGTAACACAGACATTATTGCGAGAGCATTATAGGTGTCATCCTAAAATAATTAATTTCTGTAATCAGAAATTTTATCGTGGTGAACTGATTATTATGACAAAGGATAATGGTGAAGATGATGTTTTGTCAGTGGTGAAAACAGTTGCCGGGAATCATGAACGAAATCATTACAGTCAGCGTCAGATAGATGTTATAAAAAATGAAATTATGCCTAAATATAATTTCAACCCGGAAGAAACGGGGATTATTGCTCCGTACAGGAATCAGGTTGAAGCATTGAACAGGGAGATAACAGATATTGATGCAGCTACCGTACATAAGTTTCAGGGCAAGGAGAAAGACAATATTATTATATCCACTGTAGATGATGAAATATCAGATTTTGCGGATAATCCGTATTTGATTAATGTTGCAGTTTCAAGGGCAAAAAAGAAACTGATGTTGGTTGTGACTGGAAATGAGCAGTCAAAAGAACACAATATAACAGATTTAATAGATTACATTCAGTATAATAATTTTGAAGTTGTTGAGAGTAAGATTTATTCAATCTTTGATTATCTTTACAAGCAGTATACTGAGGAAAGAATAGCATATTTGCAGAAATATAAAAAGATATCAGAATATGACTCTGAGAATCTTATGTATTCATTGATACAGGAAATAATTGCGGATAATAAGTATTCAAGTTTAGATGTTATTTGTCATTTTCCATTGAATATGCTGATTAAAAATCCTCAACTATTAAATGACAGAGAGTGCCAGTATGCAATGAATCCTGCAACACATCTGGATTTTCTGATTTACAACAGAATCAGTAAAAAGCCGGTTTTAGCGATTGAAGTTGATGGATATGAATTTCATAAAAAGGATACCGTACAGGCTTCAAGAGATTTATTAAAGGATCGCATAATGGATTTGTATGAAATTCCATTATTAAGATTTAAGACTAATGGCTGTGGTGAAAGAGAAAAGATTGTAGGAATGTTAGATAAGCTGGTTGGATAGTCGAGAGGAAATAATCCTATTATAGTGGAGATATCGTACTAAACTTTGAAAGTTTGGTACGATTTTTATATTTATAAGAAAGAGAATGCTCAAAAAGGATTAAAATATTATTGTAGGGAACTTCTTGTAGATTAACAGAAAAATAGGTAAAATATTTTAGTTAAGTTAAATATAAAAATAAATGAGAGTCACTTTAGAGTGGCTCTTATTTTGTATATTTTTAATAAACAGTATATAACAGTTGACAACACACATCAACTGTTATATACTGTTTATCACAAAGGAGAAAACAAAAATATGCATATTATATTAAATCATTCTTCCATGGTTCCGATTTACGAACAGCTTATGGAGCAGATAAAGTCAGAGATTATCCAGTCTGTATTAAAAGAGGGAGAGGCACTTCCGTCTGTGAGGACGCTTGCAGGGGAACTTCGCATCAGCGCGCTGACTGTAAAGAAAGCTTATGACAAGTTAGAAGAGGAAGGCTTTGTTACGACTGTTCACGGAAAGGGAACATATGTGACTGCTTCGGATAAACAGCTTGCGTCGGAGGCGAGAAGAATTGCTGTGGAAGAGGACTTTGACAAAGCCATTGACCGGGCAGTGGCAATTGGGATGGAGAAAGAAGAAATCTTAGAGGTTGTAAAGCTCATACTTGATGAGAAATAGAAAGGCGAATTATGATAACAATGCAGAATGTCCGAAAAAAATATAAGGACTTTGAACTGGAACTATCCTTGGAAATACCAGAGGGGAGAATTACAGGGTTTGTAGGAAAAAACGGCGCAGGAAAAAGTACGGCAATTAAACTGATACTTGGACTGGTAAAGCCGGATGCTGGAAAGATTTGTGTGTTTGGTAACGAAGGTGGAGAGCTTCCGGCTGCGGTAAAGCAGAAAATCGGAGTATCTTTGACGGAGGCAGGCTTTAGTTCACAATTTACGGTGGAAGATGTCTGGCATATCCTTGTTAAAATGTATCCTGATTTCCAGAAGGATTTTTTTGACCAAAAATGTGAGGCTTTAAAGCTTCCACGGAAGAAGAAATTAAAAGAATTTTCCACAGGTATGAAAGCAAAACTGAGGGTGCTGACAGCAATCAGCCATAAAGCTGATTTGTTGATTTTAGATGAGCCGACCGCAGGGCTTGATGTGGAGGCAAGGAATGAAATCCTTGATTTGCTACGGGAATATATAGCGCAGGACGAGAAACGCACAATATTGATTACATCGCACATTTCCACAGATTTGGAGTCACTTTGTGACGACATTTATCTCATTCATGACGGAAAAATCATTTTGCATGAGGACACAGATGTTATTTTAGAGCAGTATGGTATTTTGAAGGTGAATGAGGAACAATACAGGACATTAGACAAGACAGCAGTCATAAAAGTACAGAAAGAAACTTATGGTTATGCCTGCTTTACTAATGACAGAAGATTTTATCAGGAAAATTATCCGCAGATTGCGGTGGAGCAGGGCGGAATTGATGAATTAATTCTTATGATGACGGGAGGGTACAGATAATGGCAGGATTAGTAGAAAAAGATTTCCGGTTAATTTGGTGTAATAAACAGGCATTAATTTTCCTTCTTATCATTGGAGTGGTGATAGGATTACAGAATGAAGCGGTTATCCTGGGGTGGTTGCCGTTTGCAATCAGTATTCTTCTGATAAATACAGTTACCTATGACGAGCTTGATAAAGGATATGGATTTTTGATGACTTTGCCGATTGATGCAGAAACGTATGTGAGGGAAAAATATTTTTTCTGTCTTACAGGAGGAACGGTTTCATGGCTTGTGGCAGCGGGACTTTACATGATCCTAGAAATGAAACAGCAGATGCCGGTAGACATGGCTTCCCAGATTCCTGTGGTATTGGTGTTTCTGCCGGTTACGGCATTGTTGATTGCATTGCTGATTCCGCTGCAGCTAGTATCCGGAGTAGAAAAGAGCAGAGTAGTCATTTCGGGGGCATGTGGTGTAATGGGAGCGTCTGTCATTGCATTTGCGGAGCTGGTAAAGACAAATGTATTAAGTGCCTTTTCATTTTTAAACCAAATGAATGGCTGGATACTTGCAGGAATTGCAGTGGTAGTGACAGTACTTCTCATACTGCTCTCTTATGCAATTAGTGTCCGGATTATGGAAAAGAAAGAATTTTAGAAAAAAATATTTAAGCGGGACATTCATAAAAAAATGAGTGTCCCGCTTATTAATGCATATTAGAAATTATCTCCATTCCATCCCCAGTTAGAAACAGCCTGATATTTTACATATACATGATCTGGTGCAATTCCAAGAACATCTTTAAAAATGTCACATATCTGGCCAGTCAGTTTAGAAAAGGCAGATGGGTTCTCACTTCCGTAAACGCTGACCTCGACCATAGCTATAGGCTCGGCATTGCTTCCTCTGAAGTAGAGCTTGTAGTCAGGTTCAAAGCCGACCATGAGCCAGCTTTCTGACTTGCCGGGAATTGTCTGGATAGCCTGACCTAAACGGGTTTTGATTTCAGTTTCCTGTGCTTCTGTAAGAGAAGTGCTTATCTTTGAATTAATAAATGGCATATGTTACCTCATTTCTGCGCCGCAGGCGCGTGTATTCATGTGATGATTATAGCACTTTACATATGTCAAAGAAATATATTAATTGTCAGTACCTTCCTTGATGCCGTGGCGCTCTGCATATCCAGTCAGGATAAGTGTGAGCGCACCGTCGCCTGTTACATTGCAGGCTGTTCCAAAGCTGTCCTGAAGTGCAAATATTGTAAGCATAAGGGCAGTTCCAGTGTCGTTAAATCCAAGCACGCCGGTAATAAGTCCGAGCGAAGCCATAACTGTTCCGCCAGGTACGCCAGGTGCGCCGATTGCAAATATTCCGAGAAGCACGCAGAACAGAATCATAGTTCCGGCTGATGGAATAGTGCCATACAAAATCTTTGATACAGTCATGCAGAAAAATACCTCTGTCAGCACTGAGCCGCACAAATGTATATTTGCAAACAAAGGAATTCCAAAAGAGACCATGTCCTTTCTCAAAACCTTTGATTTGCCGGCACACTGGAGTGCAACTGCGAGTGTGGCAGCAGATGACATTGTTCCAATTGATGTCAGGTATGCAGGACCGTAATGTCTGATTACTTCAATCGGGTTCTTCTTAGAATACAATCCTGCGATTGTGTAAAGCAGAGCCATCCAAATGTAATGTCCGATTAATACAATAATTATGATTTTCAGGAACACAGGAACCTGCTTTGTTATTGAACCTTCGTATGAGAGTCCGCAGAAAGTGAGTCCGATGAAAAATGGAAGAATCGGTATCATGATTTTTGAAACTATCGCAAGCACGATTTTCTGGAATTCTTCAAGAATATTTGAAATCAATTCTGCTTTTGTCCAAGCGGCAGCAAGTCCAATCATAATTGAGAACACAAGTGCACTCATAACAGGCATTATCTGCGGGATTGATAATTCGAAAACCGCAGCCGGAAGCTCTTTCAATCCATCAGCAGTAGAGGATATTGACAAATGTGGTATCAAAAGATATCCGGATGCTGTAGAGAAAAGTGCAGCACCAACTGATGATGTATATGCGATTGTAACTGCAATCAGAAGAAGCTTTGATGCATTTTTACCCATCTGAGTAATCGAAGGCGCAATAAATGCAATGATTATCAGCGGTATGCAGAAATTAATTATCTGATTGAGAATATATTTCAGAGTTACAACAATATTCAAAATGGCACGTGAAAATGAATTGCCATCAGTTGAACTTAACAGCAGTCCCACCAGGACGCCAGCAATAACGCCCACCAGCAATTTAAACGGCAGGCTGCGAAAAAACTATTTTTCTTTAATTTAATAAATCACCTTCATCATTGGGGTAGTTAATAAAAATATAATATAGGTCGGGAGAAATAATAATGGAAAGGGTTGGGGGATTAAAGATAATATGGTTTGTCGAATTTTGTCGTAAAAAAGATGTTGAAGGGAGAGGAGAAAAGGGGGATAATGATATAAAATGCAAATGTGTTAGAAAAAATGGGAGGTGTTATGGCTAAATCGTCAAATCAAAAATTAAAGCTTATGTATCTTATGAAAATATTATTAGAATATACAGATGAAACACATAGTCTGACAATGGAAGAAATAAAGACTAAGTTAAAGTTATATGATATAAGTGCAGAGCGAAAAAGCCTTTATAATGATATAGAGAGTTTAAGATTATATGGATTAGATATAATTGGGACAAAGGAAGATAGAACATATTCTTATCATATTGGTAACAGACAGTTTGAATTAGCTGAACTTAAATTGCTTGTAGATTCTGTCCAGTCAGCCAAATTTATAACCGAAAAGAAATCAAATGATTTAATTAAAAAGATTGAAGCATTTGCTAGCAGATACGAAGCAATCCAGTTGCAACGTCAGGTATTTGTTGCAGGTAGAGTGAAAACTATGAATGAAAGTATTTATTATAATGTTGATAGGATTCATTCGGCTATAGCAGATAATTTTCAAATAACATTTCAATATTTTCAATGGAATGTAGATAAAAAGATGGAATTAAGACATAATGGTATATGGTATAAAGTTAGTCCATGGTCATTGTCATGGGATGATGAGAATTATTATCTTATTGCTTATGATAGTGTAGAACATATAATAAAGCATTTCAGAGTTGACAAAATGCTACATATTAAATCAATAAAAAAATTTAGAGAAGGGAAAAAGAGCTTTAATAATTTTGATATGGCAGCATATGCAAGAAAAATGTTTGGAATGTATGGTGGTAAAGAAGAATATGTACATATCAAATGTGATAATTCACTTGCAGGTGTAATGATTGACAGATTTGGAAAAGATGTATCAATGGTTCGCTTAGATGAAGAACATTTTGTGACAAATGTAGAGGTATCCGTAAGCCGACAATTTCTTGCATGGGTTATAGGTCTGGGTGAAGGGGTAACAATATTAGGACCACAATCGGTGGTTGATATGATGAAAGAAGAAATAAAAAGATTAACTAATCAATATGAATAAAGAACAAAAGTTTGGGATAAGAGGGATGTTTATTGGACAGTAAATATTGTATAATTTCAATAGAAAAAAATAAAGGCTTAAAAAGCCTTTTTAAATATCCACACTGTGGATGGTTCTTTCGAACGATTTGGAAAAATCTTTATTTGAACTTGTAGTGTAAATTCATATGATAGTCAATCTTATGAACAAATACATTATAAAACATATTTTATTTATAGTCAACTAAAAAAGAGAGGTACATTATGAAAAGTAGAAGGGAACAAGATTATTATTTAGGATTAGATATTGGAACAGAATCTGTGGGATATGCTGTAACAGATGAAAATTATAATATCCTCAAATTTAATGGAAAAAACATGTGGGGAAGCAGGTTGTTTGACGAAGCTCATACTGCAGCTGAAAGAAGAACATTCAGAAGTGGTCGAAGACGACTTCAAAGACGAGCATGGAGAATACAGCTTTTACAGGAATTGTTTTCTGAAGAAATATCTAAAGTTGATCAATCTTTTTTTGTAAAAATGAAAGAAAGCCCATTGATATTAACGGATAAAACGAATGGACAAAAATATACATTGTTTAATGATGACGATTATTCTGATATTGATTATTATTCTGAATTTCCAACAATATATCATTTAAGAAAAGCGTTACTTATGGAAGATAGGAAATTTGACGTCAGACTGTTATATCTTGCTGTACATCATATAGTTAAGCACAGGGGACATTTTTTGTTTCAAGGTTCAGTCAATAACGCAACATCTTTTCATTCTGTATTTGATAATTTAAAGATATGCTTAAGAGATGAGTTTGAAATAGAATTAGTATGTCATTCAGAAGAAAAAATAGCTGAAATTCTTAAAGATAAGAAGAAATCCAAAAGAGATAAATGCAATGAAATATTTAATGAATTAAATGTTGATAAGAGTAATAAACAGATAAAGTCAATAGTTACACTTATTACTGGAATGAAAGCAAAAGTAGCTGATATATTTGATGATGAATCTTTATTAGAAATAGATAAGCCAAGTATATCTTTTTCTGAATCATCTTATGAAACGCTTCGGGTTGAATTAGAAGATGTATTAGGTGAACGATGTGGTGTTATTGATATTATAAAATGTGTATACGATTGGGCGATATTAGCAGACATCCTAGATGATGGGGAAATAAATGGAAAATCATATTTGTCAGTTGCAAAGGTTAATTTATATGATAAGCACAAAGAAGATTTGAGAATTTTAAAACAATTATTTAAGGAAAATCATAAAGTCTATAAAGAATTTTTCGTTGATGAAGGAAAAAGTAATTATTGTGCATATGTAGGATTTGTAAATTCTAACGGAAACAAAAAGAATATAAAAAGATGCAATAGAGAAGATTTTATAAAAAATTTAAAGGGTCAATTGGGAAAGATAGAAAAGACGGTCAGTAATCAGTCTGAATATGAATTCATAGAACAAGAAATTCAGGCAGATACTATACTTCCTATTCAGGTATCAAAGGATAATGGAGTGATACCATATCAAGTGCAAGAAATTGAATTAAAAGATATTTTAGCAAAAGCAGAAAAATATATGCCATTCTTGAGTGTAAAAGATGCAGATGGTTTATCTGTATCAGATAAGATTATTAAAATATTTGAGTTTAGAGTTCCATACTATGTGGGACCTTTGAATAGTTATAATAATACTAATTCTTGGATGGTAAGAAAATCTGATGGTAAGATTACACCATGGAATTTTGACAATAAAGTAGATAAAGATGCTTCTGCAGAAAAATTTATTAGAAAAATGACTAATAAATGTACATATCTCATTGGAGAAGATGTTTTGCCAAAACATGCACTTCTTTATGAGGAGTTTAATGTGTTAAATGAATTGAATAATGTCAAAATTGGTGCGAATAAAATGAATGTTGAATTGAAAAAAGACATTATCGAAAATTTGTTTAAAAAGAAAAAGAAGGTTACAGGTAGGAATTTAAGGGAGTATTTAAAAAGTGAAGGATTGATAAATGACGATGAGGAAATCACCGGATTTGATATAAATTTTAAAAGTTCGATGTCTTCATATCTTGATTTTAAAAAAATACTGGGAGATAAGATTGATAATTATTCTGTTAAGATTATGGTGGAACAGATAATTTTATGGATTACAGTATATGGTGATGAAATATCAATCTTAAAAAGAGTTATCAGAAAACAGTATGATGACAATCAGATATCAGATGAAGAAATTAAAAAAGTCAGTAGATTAAAATATCAAGGCTGGGGAAGACTCTCAAGAAAGTTTCTGGGTGAAATAGAAGGTGCTGATAAAGAAACCGGAGAGATTAGGACGGTAATAGGTGCGCTGAGAGACACGCAGGATAATTTAATGCAGCTTTTAGGACAGAAATATACATTTTCAGAGACAATAGAAAATATTAACAATAAAAATATGAAAGAAATAGCGACTATTTCATATAAGGATATTGTTGAAGATATTGCTGCTTCGCCTTCTATTAAGAGAGCAGTATGGCAGGTTATATTAATTTCTGAAGAGATAAGAAAAATTATGGGAAAAGAGCCTGCTAAAATATTTGTAGAAGTTGCAAGAGGAGCTGGCGAAAAGAAGCGTACAGTATCCCGAAAAGATAGATTAATAAGCTTGTATGAAAGTTGTAAAGACGAATCAAAGGATTGGAAAAAAGAATTAGAACAACGACCAGAGGATGATTTTCACAGTATTAAATTATATCTGTATTATACACAGATGGGTAGATGCATGTATTCGGGAGAACCTATAGATTTGTCAAGGTTGTCAGATGCAAATGTTTATGATAGAGATCACATTTATCCGCAATCAAAGACAAAAGACGATTCGTTGGATAATCTTGTTTTGGTAAAAAGAGAACTTAATGCTAAAAAAAGCAATGGAATGATTTCGAGTGAAATACAGAAAGACAGGCACGGTTTCTGGAAGGAATTATTAAATAAGGGGTTTATTTCACAAGAAAAGTATTATAGATTGATGAGAAAAGATTCACTTACTGATGAAGAACTTGCAAGTTTTATTAATAGGCAGTTGGTTGAAGCAAGGCAGTCAAGTAAAATTGTAATTGGATTATTTAATAGAATGTATCCAGATTCAAAAGTGGCATATGTGAAGGCTAATCTGGTTTCAGATTTCAAGAATATGGATAATGTTAAGATAACAAAAGTGCGCTCTTTAAATGACTATCATCATGCAAAAGATGCATATCTTAATATAGTTGTAGGAAATGTATATTTTGAAAAATTCACTAACAATCCATTACAATGGTTAAAGAAGAATAGAAATGCTGAATATAGTCTTAATCAAATGTTTAATTATGACCTTATTAAGAATGACAAAGTTATATGGAAAAGAGGTAATAATGGAACACTAAGGGATGTGTTGAAAAATATAAACAAGAGGGATATACAATATACACAGCAGGTTACAACCATTAAAAGAGGTCAAAATGGAGGTTTGTTTAATCAACAATTGGTAGGTAAAGATGAAAATGCCAGTATGCCAGTAAAAAAAGGACGAGATGTAAACATATATGGAGGATACAAATCAATAACACCAGCATTTTTTACTCTTATTGAATCAGAAGATAAAAAGGGTAATAAACAAAGAAGTATAGAGTCCGTACCTTTATTTATGAAAAATCAGTTTTTAAATGATTCAAATAGTTGTATGGAATATTTTGAGAATGTGTATGGATTAAAGAATCCAAAGGTAGTGATATCTCAGATACGGAAAAATACATATTTGATCATAGATGATTTTCCTGTTTTGCTTAGAGGCTCTACAGGAAAGCAGTTAATATTACAATGTGCTGTACAATTAATGGTATCACAAGAACAAGAAAGATATTTGAAGAAGCTTGAGAAATATATCCAAAAGAATTCTCAAAGGAAGGATAAGAAACAAAATCTTCCAGTTACAGAGTATGATGGTTTAACACAGGAGAGCAATATAAGAATTTACGATACGTTTATTGATAAATTAACCAATACAATATATAGCAAAAGACCAGCTAATCCTGTTGATAAATTAAAAAACAAAAGAGAAATATTTGAACAATTATCAGTAGAATGTCAATGTATAGTTTTAAATGAAATATTACATTTGTTTCAATGTAAACCTATTATGGGAGCTGATTTAAGTATGCTTGGAGAGGCAAAAGCTACTGGTATAATAACAAAGAATAAAATTATATCAACTTGTAACAATGTTATAATTGTTAATCAATCAGTTACGGGATTGTTTAAGCAGGAGACGGACCTGCTTAATATATGAGCTGGCGTATAGTAGTCATATCTAATAGTGCTAAACTTGAGTACAAAATGGATTACATGATAGTCAGACAGTCAGAGATAACTAAGATACATTTGAGCGAAATATCAATGCTTATAGTAGAATCAACAGCTGTATCTCTGACTGCCGGGCTTCTTAGTGAACTTACTAAGAGAAAAATAAAAGTTATATTTTGTGATGAAAAAAGAAATCCATCATCAGAATTAGTAAGCTACTATGGAAGTCATGATACAAGTGCAAAAGTAAGGCAGCAGGTTGGGTGGACTGCTGAAATTAAGAAAATGATGTGGACAGAAATAGTCTCTGAAAAAATTAGAAATCAACAAAGATTTTTAGAAGATTTAGGTAAAAAAGAAAATGTAATGCTTACTGAATATTTAAAGGAGATTCAGCCAGGAGATACAACTAATCGAGAAGGACATGCTGCAAAGGTATATTTTAACGCAGTGTTTGGCATGGATTTTTCAAGGAGTTTAGATATACCTATTAATGCGGCATTGAATTATGGATATGGGATAATATTATCAACTTTTAACAGAGAAATAGTATCTAATGGTTATATTACACAGTTAGGATTGTTTCACGATAATATGTTTAATCAGTTTAATCTCGGTTCAGACTTAATGGAACCATTCAGAATACTTGTTGATAGAAAAGTATATGAAATGAAACCAGAAAAGTTTGAGAAAGAAGAAAAGTTACAACTTGTCAATATACTTAATCAGGAGGTTACAATTGATGGGAAAAGAAACTATGTTGTAAATGCAATAAAAATATATTGTAAAAGTGTATTTGATGCTATTAATGATAATGATGTGTCTTTAATAAGGTTTTATTCTAATGAGTTATAGATATATGAGAGTAATAGTAATGTTTGATTTACCCGTCTTATCATCATCTCAGATAAGAGAATATAATAAATTTAGGAAATTTTTAATTAAAAGCGGTTTTCTGATGATGCAAGAATCTATATACTGCAAGCTAGCTTTGAATGCTACTGTTGTTGATGGAATTGTCTCTAATGTAAAGAAGAATAAGCCACCGCAGGGATTGGTGCAGATATTAACACTTACTGAGAAACAATATTCAAAAATGGAGATAATAGTAGGAGAAAATACTAATTCTACATTGGATGATGATAGGAGGTTAATAGTATTGTGAAGATTGTAAAAGAACAATTTGAATGTCCAATAGAGTTAGAAGAAGGGAGGGTTGCTGTCTTAATATTAGAGAAACAGGAAAAATTCACAGATTTTGTCAGTGAATTGAAAGAACAGCTTTCAGATAATGATTCAGGCTGGATTTTATCAGATAATGGAGAAATATTACCATTTTCAAAAAAATTAGAATTGATAATAGATCCATTTGCCACAGACCTTAATCAAAAAAGAGTTTTAACAAAACTGTATTCTGTTATGGAAAAGCGTGTGGTTGAGAGCGAAATGCTGAATGAGTGGAGAATACTATATTCATCTATGTTGGGCATGGTATCTAATGTAATGGATAATATGCCGTATATATTGCAATGTAATCAAGAAGGTGATGTTACTGACCTTTTTAAACAGTTAGATGTTAAATTTGAGACTAATCCTGAGAATTTATTGGAGAAACTGATTGATTACATATGTGTAATTAGTGAGGTGTTTGGTAAGAAAGTATTTGTTTTAGTCAACATAAAATCATATTTTACAAAAGATGAATTAAAGTTGCTGTATAAGAAAATGTTTTATGAGAAAATATACTTATTGTTAATTGAAAACCACGATAATAATGATATTATTGAGGAGGAAAGAGTAACTATTATAGATAAAGATATGTGTGTTATCAATAAAAGTTAGAATAAAAACATTATCATGTGAATGTACCCATGTTATGTAGGAACATGTTTGCTCGGTGAGAATCGGATTTGAGGTTTGAGAGTAGTGTAAATTCATATGATAGTCAAACTACATCCGAAAGGGGTGTCAGAATGTGACAGTTTGAGAGTAGTGTAAATTCATATGATAGTCAAACTATGCTTACCATTTTTAATATCATTATGAAGTTTGAGAGTAGTGTAAATTCATATGATAGTCAAACTAACATTCTCGCGAGTGTGTATCATGATAGTTTGAGAGTAGTGTAAATTCATATGATAGTCAAACACTTATAAGATTCGGTTGTGCATGTATTGTGTTTGAGAGTAGTGTAAATTCATATGATAGTCAAACGATAACTACTATGTAAGTGGTTCTGGTAATGTTTGAGAGTAGTGTAAATTCATATGATAGTCAAACAATGTTTTCAGTCCAGTCACTACTCCATAAGTTTGAGAGTAGTGTAAATTCATATGATAGTCAAACGTGGAAGCTGTGGGTCATAAACACGATTGTGTTTGAGAGTAGTGTAAATTCATATGATAGTCAAACATATATATGTATTACAATATAATCAAGTTAGTTTGAGAGTAGTGTAAATTCATATGATAGTCAAACGCCGTACAATGTATATAGCAAGAGAGCCAGGTTTGAGAGTAGTGTAAATTCATATGATAGTCAAACTGTTGAACTATCATTTGCATACATTAGTGAGTTTGAGAGTAGTGTAAATTCATATGATAGTCAAACTAGTACTATAATCAGAAAGCGACCCGACTGGTTTGAGAGTAGTGTAAATTCATATGATAGTCAAACAAATCAATTTCAACTGAATATTCAGGAATCCGTTTGAGAGTAGTGTAAATTCATATGATAGTCAAACTGTGACAGTATGCGTATTGTAGGAGTTAAGGGTTTGAGAGTAGTGTAAATTCATATGATAGTCAAACTTTAACAATTGTATTGTAAATAGCTCGATAGTTTGAGAGTAGTGTAAATTCATATGATAGTCAAACTCCCGGTACTCGGTTTCCTGGTCAAGAATGGTTTGAGAGTAGTGTAAATTCATATGATAGTCAAACTAGAAATATCAATAGTATAATAATGAGTAAGTTTGAGAGTAGTGTAAATTCATATGATAGTCAAACCACCTGCAAACTCATCAAACTCCTCGAACCGTTTGAGAGTAGTGTAAATTCATATGATAGTCAAACTTCAGCAATAACTTTTCCATTAGGAAGCTGGTTTGAGAGTAGTGTAAATTCATATGATAGTCAAACGTGTAACTGAATATATTGCATATCAGAACGGTTTGAGAGTAGTGTAAATTCATATGATAGTCAAACAGAAGACGCAAGCATGATTTATCCTAATCAGTTTGAGAGTAGTGTAAATTCATATGATAGTCAAACCCTGCTTAACCTGCTTTGCTGCAGTACCAAGTTTGAGAGTAGTGTAAATTCATATGATAGTCAAACTCATCAAAATATCATGTCGGCGCTTACATGGTTTGAGAGTAGTGTAAATTCATATGATAGTCAAACAAAGATTACTTCATTAACCTTAAGCCTAATGTTTGAGAGTAGTGTAAATTAATATGATAGTCAAATAACGCCATTTGCAGGAAAGATGTTGAGAGAGTAAGTAATACTTATAGGTATTACGCAATCAACTTCAACACAGTTACTATTCTTTTGTTGCAAATGCAAAGAAACCCAAAGGATATGTTAAAATCACATCGCTAAGGGCAAGCCAAAGAACAAAAATAGAAGCCTGCATTCTGCATATGTAAGAATTGCAGAATAACATAATGTGAGTATCAGAAATAAAGGAGCAAGCAAATGAACACCCAACCATTTACCATATCACCAATTCCAGACGACATATTTGCAAAGATGCAGGGAAAATCATTTAAGGACAACTGCACCGTGCCAAGAGAAGATTTGATGTATCTTAAAGTTTTGCATGTCGGATTTGATGGGAAAACGCACATAGGTGAGCTGGTTGTGAACAGGCTGATTGCTGATGATGTGCTTGATATATTTAAGCAGCTTTACGAGGCTGGCTATGAGATTGAAAAAATCAGACTTATTGATGAATATGATGCTGATGACGAGAAGTCGATGAGTGATAATAATTCTTCAGCGTTTAATTTCAGATACATTTCCTATTCAACGAAGCTGTCAAAGCATGCGTTAGGGCTGGCGGTTGACATCAACACGCTTTATAATCCTTATGTGAAATATGTTGATGGCAGAAGAAATGTAGAGCCTGCCAATGCTGAAAAGTATACAGACAGAAGCATTGAATTTCCACACAAAATCGACCATGACGATTTGTGCTATAAGGTGTTTGCAGAACATGGATTTGAGTGGGGCGGCGACTGGGAACATGCAAAAGATTACCAGCATTTTGAGATGCCAGATGAGTGGATTGAGAAAAGTTCATGTAGAAAAATGTGATATAATATAAAAGTTCGTACATAAAAGTGTGATAAAACACATTTTTACGTCCATAAAAATGTTGACCATATCCTCTTAAAGGAATCAAATATTATACATAGGATAACCACTTTCACATCAAGGTAAGTGACAATAAATCAGTTCTTAAGTAAAAATGTATTAAGAAAACGGTATATTTCAGAACCAACTATACAAAATGCACAAACACTTGCGTAAATCTTTGTAATTTTAAGCCATTTCATTTTTATCCTTATTATGGTATTTTTAGCATCAGAGGCGATTTATTTTGCATGATATCGGACACTGCCAGCGAAATAGCGTCTCTTTTGCTATTTAATCTATAATGTATGGGAGGTTAATAATGATTAAGAAGGCAAGAAGGGTTTTTGCAGCTGTTGTAGCAGTATTATTAGTATGTTTTACAGCAGCACCAGTGTTGTCAGCTAATGCGGCAACACAGAATTCATGGAATTTCAAGAATTCTAATTTTAAGAAGTTAGGAACTATTAAATCAAGTACTACAGTAGACGGACTTGGTCTTATGGCAACAAGCAGTAAGAATATGAAGGTTAAGGCGGAATCTGTAACAGTAGATGGCACAGCATATACATATTGTCTGGCTCTTTCTGGTACAGGCACTACATCATACCGTTCAGTTAAGGTACCAGTGTCAGGTTCTGATACAATAAAGGTAGTGTTAAGAAGCAGTGGAAGCTCTACCCGTAATTTAATCGTAGCTGATTCTAATGGAAAGAAGCTTGGAACTATTGCAGCTAATAAGACAGCTTCTTTAGGAACATATTCATATTCAGGTTCTAAGGGATACATATATCTGTATTCAGAGAACAGCGGAATCAACATTTACAAAGTACAGGTTGATTCTAATGGCAGCTCATCATCTGGTTCTTCATCAGGAAGTTCATCAGGTTCAGGCAGCTCTTCATCAGGAAGCAGCTCATCTTCAGGTTCATCAACAGGTTCATCTGTATCAGGTAATTATGTGGTTAAGGCTGGTGGAATGTCTTTAGCAGATGCACTTAAGAAGGCTAAGTCAGGACAGACAGTAGTTATTGATGGAACAGTTAAGTCCGGAGCTGTTTCACTTCCAGCAGGTGTTAATCTTGCAGGAAAGAATAATGCGACAATAGATTTCTCACAGACAAGCGGAAGTTCAGGAAGAGGAATTACATTATCAGGTAATGGAAGTACACTTTCTAACATTACAGTTAAGAATGCTTCTGATAATGGAATCTTTATTTCAGGTTCTAATAATACATTAAAGTATGTAACATGCTGCTATAATGAAGATGCAGGTTTTCAGGTAAGCAACGGAGGAGCTAATAACAAGTTTTATAATTGCAAGTCTCATCATAATGCAGATGCCAAGGGTGAGAATGCTGATGGTTTTGCAGTAAAACTTCATTCAGGTGAAGGCAATTATTTTGAAAACTGTGTAGCTGAATACAATAGTGATGATGGCTGGGATTGTTATGCAGCTCATGGAGCAGTAACACTTGTAAACTGCCAGGCTAACTACAATGGATACTGTGACGGAATTTATGGTGATGGTAACGGATTTAAGATGGGTGGAGTAGATAACAAAACACCAGGAAAGGCAGCTCACCTTGATCCTCTTAACCATAAGCTTATTGGATGTACAGCTAAGGGAAACTATGCTAATGGTTTCGATAGAAACAACCAGAGTGGTGTTGTAACAATGAAGAATTGTATTTCAGATTCTAATAAGGGTAATAATTATCACTGGCCACTTACAGGAAAACCATCTGCACTTGGTTATAAAGTAACATTTGGCAAGGCTATTATTGAGGATTGTACTAATATTAATGGAAAAGTTAATATTACAGGAGCAACTCTTAAGGGTAACTGTAAGGGATTCTAGGATAATGGCTGATTGTAATAATATGGTTTACAATACAATATTATAATTTATAACAAAATAATAAAACGCATGTCCGATTTTTTCAATCTGACATGCGTTTTTTATCGTTAATCCAATTCGTTAAGATCAGTCAATTATATGATGATTAAGCCATCTGCGGGAGTGGAAACGTATAGTGAACACGATACCGCGCACAGTCCAGTCGGCAAACATTCCAATCCATACAGCAATAGGACCAAAGCCATATACACGGCATAAGAATATAGTAAAGCTTACACGGCATAACCACATGCTTGCACATGATGTTATCATTGAAAACTTCACGTCTCCGGCGGCACGCATTCCGTACGCCGGAATGAATGACAATACCCATGATATTGGCTTGGTTATTGTTATGAAAAGAGTCATTTCAAAACACATTCTTGCACTTTCTGCTTCCATTCCACCGAGTATGGTAATCGGCCTGCACAATGCAAATACAACAAGACAGCTTATAATAATGGCAGCTTCAGCCATTTTACTGAGCTTCTTTATATAATATATGGCTTCATCTTTTCTTCCGGCTCCAATACACTGGCCAACTATAGTCATAAGTCCGATTCCTACACCCTGTGCAGCAACTCCGTTAAGGTTTTCAAGAATATTGGTCACAGCATTTGCAGCGATGGCCGCAGTTCCAAGCGTTGAAACTGTTGACTGGATTGCCAGCTTTCCAAACTGGAACATGCTGTTTTCAATACCTGAAGGAATACCAATATATAAGACTCTCTTAATTAAATCCCAGTCGGGACGGATTGTGTAATATCTGTTTACGCAGATAGTCTGATAAGGGTTTCTTAATTTAATAATTACAACAACTGCACAGAAAACTCTTGATGCAAGTGTTGATATTGCAGCCCCTGCAACACCCATGCCAAGTCCGAATATAAGAATCGCATTACCACCTATATTAAGGAAGTTGGATATTATTGATATTGTCATAGGGCTTTTGCTGTCCTTCTGGGCTCTCATAATGGACGCACCAGCGTCATACAGGCCAATGAATGGAAATGACAACAGGGTAAAAAGAAAGTATGCCTGGGAATCAGCCATAACCTCAGCTTCTACCGAACCAAAGATGAACTTAAGCATTGGTACACGAAGAATGAGACATATTGCTGATATGAAAACCGACAGCACTGTCATGACAAGAAATACCTGTCTTGCAGCGCGGTTGGCACCTTTAGGGTTGCTGCTTCCTATGTACTGGGAACACAAGATTGCACCTCCGGCAGCAAGTGCTGACAAGGCCTGTATTACAAGAATATTGATGGAATCAACAAGCGATACTGCTGAAACAGCAGATGCACCTACATTACTTACCATCATAGTATCAACAGTTCCCATAAGTGAAGCCAAGAGATTTTCCAGCATGATAGGAATAAGAAGTTTCCTTATATCTACATTAGAAAAAATGTGGTCAGAATTATTAGTCATTGAAATTACTCCATAATATTTTACAAACTAAAATGCAACTAACATAATTTATTCCTAAGAACAGATAAAGTCAAGTATATATGTTGATAAAACATGTCAGAAAGAACATATTGGCATAAAATACTTGACTTTATAATATAATTATGATATCTTAACAAAGCACTGAGATATCAGTGATTATGCGGGTGTAGTTCAATGGTAGAACACTAGCCTTCCAAGCTAGATACGTGGGTTCGATTCCCATCACCCGCTTTGTGTGTTCGTAGCTCAGCTGGATAGAGCAACGGCCTTCTAAGCCGTGGGTCGGGGGTTCGAATCCCTTCAGGCTCGTTTTTCTATGTTTAAACATATTATTATATATAGAAGCAATAAAAGAAGAGGATGAGAGTATTTACTTTTCTTTATTATGAGTATCTTAATAAAGAACTTATGAGTTGTAATAATATTAGAGATAATCTT
>ERZ779937.348-NODE-348-length-20794-cov-4.061237_pt1 | contig 20794 bp, 12 predicted proteins | sample MGYA00511185_ERZ779937 | MGnify/ENA primary metagenome ERZ779937 (study PRJEB29588, sample SAMEA2147216) | human gut metagenome | biome: human gut; feature: human-associated habitat; material: faeces | place: Denmark | collected 2008/2010 ... | reverse complement strand
ATAAATAATGTCTACAATAATTGGGTTGGTGTCTACTTTTAGATTACCACTTCAACATCATTTACTTGTCAGAGTCCCCTGGGCTCTTCTTATTCGCTACTTTTTACCAGCTCTCCCGTAATGTGGTCAATGCACTCCTTTAAATTCATTTGATCATACTCAAGATCTTCTTTTAATTGATTCTGTATATACTCTTGGATTTTCTTTACATCCTTTCCTACTGTATCTACATAATATCCTCGACGCCAAAAATGTCTATTTCCATATTTAATTCTCCATATGCTACTTTTCTTCTAAATTTCGGTGCAAATACAATATGATACTTACAATTCCACTTTGTATGTGATAAACCATTTGCATCCATTTGGATACCTCCTGTGTTTATGTGGTTGGCGAACCATCATAATTTTATCACAGGAGGTTTTTTACTGTAAGCTTAAGCATTTTCAATCACCTGCATAGCAGGTGGTTTATTTGTTTTACGCGTAGAGTTTTTCGTGTTCCGAAAAACTCTACGTGTAAAACATGGTCTTGCCCTAACAACAAAAAACACAGCCCGATTAAATTGCTTTAATCTGACTGTGTCTTCTTATTTATTATCTTTTTATATTATTTCTCAGGAGCTCCATTTCTTCCTTCTGCCTGTCCATATTTGATATAATGGATATAATATTTTACAAGATTATCTCCATATACCTGCTGTAAATCCACATATCTTGCTCTATATGCATTTACATCAAAATCTGCCTTTGCCTGACGGCCTTCTTTCATTCCATACTTTACAAAATGATTAAATGCCTTCTCTTCATCATCTCCATATGCCCACTTAAGTTCAATATTATTTTCAAGATAATACTTTGCATCAAATACCGGTGCATAGTATGATGCATCATATGCAGGTTCTTCATATACTGCATTTACTTCCATATCTGATGTTACATTTGTAAAATCCTTATCCCAGCACTTGAAATTACTCTCTGCTTCAATATCTGATGGAGCTGTTGCTGACTCGCCTTCCTTTACTGTCTCTGTCTTTACAACTTCTCCATTCTTCTTGAAGATTACTGTATATGTCTTTTCAGGTGCTCCATTTCTTCCTTCTGCCTGTCCATATTTGATGTAATGGATATAATATTTTACAAGATCATCTCCATATACCTGCTGTAAATCTGCATATCTTGCTCTGTATGCATTTACATCAAAATCTGCCTTTGCCTGACGACCTTCTTTCATTCCGTACTTTACAAAATGATTAAGTGCTTTCTCTGCATCATTTCCATATGCCCACTTAAGCTCAATATTATTTTCAAGGTAATATTCTGCATCAAATACTGGTGCATAATATGAAGCATCATACTTTGTTCCTGTTGCAGGTATCTCTGTTACATCTGTCTTCGCATCACATACTGTACAATGGTGGCTCTTGCTTCCTGGTGTTGTCTCTGTTGCTTCAACATCTACTGTCCACTCTGTACTGAAGCTGTGTCCCTTTGCTGGGATTGTTTCTGTGTATGTCTTCTTGTCACATGTTCCTGTTGTAGATATACATGTATATGTAAGCACTCCTGCCTCTGTACATGTTGCCTGCTTTGTTATCTTTGACTCATACTTATGTGTATGTGTTGTCTCTGATGTCCCAGATGGTGTATATACCATATAGAAAAGATTGATTGCATCTCCCTTTGTTACTGTTACATTACCAGTTACTACATCTACTGTTACTATATTATCTGTTCCTACTGTTGCTGCTGTTCCATTAACATTAACTGTCTTACCTGAAGCTGCTGTTGTTCCACCAAATACAAGTGTAAGCTTTCCTTTCGATGGTGCTTTAAATGTAATATTAGTCTTACCTTCCATCTTAAGGCACTTATCATATGTAACTCCGTTATATGCTACAGAGCCCTTACTATCTGATGTACTTCCTGTTATAGTAAAGAAGTCACTTGTTAAGCCATTACTGAAGTCTTTTGTATAAGAATCATCTGTAACTGGTGTATCTGGCTCTTCTCCTCCAATAACCGGAATAATTGCTGTCTCATTCTTCTTGCATACTGTACATGTACGGCTCTTAACGCCTGTTTCTGTTGCAGTTGCTGCCTTAACCACTTTCCATTCACCATATGTATGAGCTGTCTTTGGAACTACTTCTGTGTATGTCTTCTTATCGCAAGTTCCATTAGTAGCTGTACATGTGTAAGTAATTTCTCCTTCTTCAGCACATGTAGCTTTCTTTGTTATAGTACTTACATAATTATGTATATGCTTTTCTCCTGATGATACGCTTCCACCACCTACTGATACAAGAGATGTCTTGTATGCATTAAGCTTATCCTTTAATGGCCTATTGAGTGAATAGCTTGTATCATCAACACTGTTATCAAATGTCCACTTGAAATCTCCGCCCATAATACGTCCTGCATACTTAGTTACAATTGAAGGAACATCTGCAGGTGCATCAATATCAGCAGTATCAACACCTAAATCAACCTTAGTATCAAAATTAGAATATGTCTTTCCACCCTGCTTTGCCTTATAAGTTGAAGGTACTGTTTCACTTCTTGATGTTGCAAGATATGCATCGAAATCAGTTGCACTTGCAGTTGTTGTACCAGCATCCGAATTAGCATATATAACAGACTTCTGACCTTCCATATAGTTGTTGTATGCCTTGATGACACCACCATTCTCTCCTGAGAATATTCCACCTGCCAGAACATCACTTCCCTGCATTGAACTGAGCATTGGATAATTACAATGTCTGAAATAGTTAGCCTCTACGAAAGCCTCACTATCCTTTGCAGCGCCTACACCATATTTAGAATTACCATCATAGTAGTTATTATATACATGAACTGACATTGTTCTGATACGAGGATGTCTTGAATCAGAATGGTCAAACCAGTTATGGTGATATGTAATCCAGTTCTCACCTGACTCTGACTTCATGCCACAAAGTGACATCTTTCCTGAATCCCAGAAATGATTGTAAGATACTGTCACATACTGAGAATTATCCTTTAAATCCATAGAGCCATCGCCCTTAGCCTGGTCACCATCTGAACCAGCATCACCATAGAACACATCGTTGTTATGTACCCATACACCAAGTGACTGCTTAAGAGATATACCATCTCCGTCTTTTCCACCGCCCCAGTTCATAAGACCAAGGTTTCTTACTTCTATGCCTGTTGACTGGAATACAGCCACACCTGCTCCATATAAAGTAGCATCATCACCAATACCCTCAAATGTTACGTTAGCTGCTCCCTTAACACCAATTGCATATGCTGATGATACATCTTTGCAGGCAAGTCCGCTTAATGTAACCTGACCTATAATACGGATAGCAACTGGCTGGCAGTTACTCTTAGCCTTAATTGCCTGTGTAATAGCTGCTACACCTGTATATTCTGTGTTACCAATCTTCATCTTAACTGTATTCTTATTAGCTTCTGTAACATAAAGAACAGATGCATTAGACTTTAATGTACCATCGTTATTATATGCACCAACGCCATTCTTTACCGGTGAATTACTTGAAAATGTAAATCCGCTTCTGTCATGTGCATTTACAGTAAGCTTATCTGAAACGATAGCAGCTGATGTATTCTCCTTGCCATTGTTCAGCGGAACAATCTTCATAACATAATCGCCTGCTTTTAATCCTACAGCATCCGCTCTCATGTAAGATGGATACTTTCTGATAAGCTCATCGTCCAACTGGACATAAGCTGAATCTGAGGCACTTGCAGACTTAACATATACATTGTAACCTGTAGCTCCTGTTACAGGTGTCCATTTAACATATGCTGTCTCAAGCCAGCCTGATGCTTCTGTTATTGCGCCAGAAGCTGCATGTACTGGATTCATGTCAAATACTATAACTGACACTGCCACCATTACACATGCAAGTAATGCACTCATAAATTTTTTTACTTGCTTTTTCATTTTTCCTCTCCTTTTCCATTTTATGCACATTTTTGTGCAAATTTGATATGTTTTATTCATAAATCATGTTTATATTACCATTATTGTACAATATTTTCAACCGCATTTTACATGTTAGAGAAAATTTTTCGTAATTTTAACACATTATTTCTTTTCCTAAAGTAAATGAATATACAATTTTTTCTTTTACAGTTTTTCCGGTAAGCTGTTCCAGCGCTTTTGCATAGTAATCAAGCTGGATTGCGTATCTTTTGACAAGCTCTTTTTCCCCCGCTTTGCCCTTCATAACCCTGTCAGTCTTATAATCAACAATCACAAGTTCTCCGTCCTCTTCAAAACACAAGTCAATTATACCCTGTATAAGCTGTCCTTCGTACTCAAATACAAAAGGCTGTTCTCTTCTGACACTGCCACAGTTCACCGCATTTGCAACTCTCCTGCCTGTATCTGATTGTACAAATGTATATATATCCCACGGATTGACACTTTTCACCTGTAATTCATTCATCTTGCCTGTTTCTAACATTCTGTTAATATCTGCTTTAACTCCATCAAGGTTCACACTCACTGAATAGTCAAGACATTCCATAACCCTGTGATATGCGCTACCACGCTCATTAGCAGCAAGCTGCACTTCCTCACCGCTTATGAACTTTGGAATTATGCTGTTTGTCTCATCACATTCTTCCTTTTTAAGTGCTGTCTTCACAGATTCATCCATGTAAGCATTTTCCTCTGAATCATCATCCGCCTGCATAGCCTTAAGCTGCGAAACCGTCAGCTTCATCCTTCCGGCTGCGTTATCATCAGGAACATACTCCGGAAGCTCCTCTAATAAAGGATAAGACACAGCTTCCATAATTTCATCAGCCAGTCCCCCGATTCTAACAGCATTCGCTTCACCAGCCATCTCCCCGGATTCATCCACATCAGCCCAAGAATCCTCTCCGGCATCAACCATCACTTTAAAGCTGCCTTTCAATTTATCTGAATCCATAAGACACACTGGCATTATCATATCAAGATAGTTCTTTATATTCTCACTGTCCGCGAAAGACAACATTCCATCTGCTGCAAGTTGCTTTGCACTTCCCCTGTATTTATCAAGTGTCTTGTCTGCATCTTTTACAACTCCGGTAATTATGAGTTTTTCTCTTGCTCTTGTCATTGCAACATAGAGAAGTCTCTCTTCCTCAGCTATCGACTCTCTTACAATTCTTCTTGCCATAGCACCTTTAATAATAGTAGGTGTCTTCGTTCTTCTTTCAAGGTCAACATAATCAACTGCAATTCCTAAGTTCTGGTCTACAAGCACAGGCGCAGTTGCGTCCATAAAGTTAATGCTTTTATGCGCCCCAGCAAGTATTACAATAGGAAATTCAAGGCCTTTACTCTTATGGATACTCATAATTCTTACAAGATTCTCATTATCTTGACTGGCAGCCCCCTCTGCAAAATCTTCGTCAAACTTCTTAAGTCTTTCAATATATCTTAAAAAATTAAACAAACCAGAATAACTTGACTTTCCATATCCCGCTGCTCTTTCCAGCAGGACATTTAAGTTAGCCTGTCTCTGTGCTCCGGCAGGCATTGTTCCCACATAATCGTAGTAGCCTGAATCATATATCATCTCCCAACACAGATCATATAGTGACTCAACACTGCTCTTGTCTCGGTATTCTGTGAGCTTTGCAAGGAATAATGCACATTTGCCGGACAGCTGCTTAACATCCGTCTCCTGTATCTTATCTGCTCCGCCAAGCACTGCAACCGCTTTCAAATGTTCATACAGGTTGTTATGTGTATTCTTATCTGCATGCTCCCTGCCAAGCTTTCTCACCATTCCAAGCTCCGCTGCCGTAAATCCTCCAAAATAAGACATCATCGCCGCCGCAAGGCTTATCTCCTGAACTGGATTATCTACTATTGTAAGCATGCTTAAGATTACCTGTATCTCACGCACACTGAAATATCCTGTTGACGAGTCAGTATATGCCGGTATCCCCCTATCCATAAGGGCATCTGCAAATGTATCTGCCCAGCCTGTCACTGACCTTGTAAGAATTACTATATCCCTGTATTCTGCCGGTCTGTATACATTTTCATCTGCATCATACACATTTACACCAGAAGAAACTATTCCCTCAATCAGCTTTGCAAGCCTGTCAACCTCAAGCTCTCTTGTTGTAGCCTCTTCTTCATTTTCTGAAGATATAAGAATTACATCTGTACTCTTGTTGACTTCATCACCGTAATTACTGTCACTGTATTCAGGATATGGAAATCCCGCATTAAGCCTTACAGATTCGTCATACCCGATTCCCGAAAAATTCTTATTCATAATATGACTGAACACATCATTGGCACATTCAAGCACATTCTCACGGCTTCGGAAATTCTTCTGTAATTCAATTCTTACATTATCACCAGTCTCGCCATATGTATCGTACTTCTCTATGAAAAGCTCCGGGCATGCAAGACGGAACTTGTATATGCTCTGCTTTACATCACCAACCATGTATATATTGTTATTCTCACCTGACAGTCTCGTCTTCGACACCGCATTAAGAATAACCTCCTGCAGCTGATTGGAATCCTGATACTCGTCTATCAGTATCTCTTCAAATCTGTTCGCAAGCTTGTCGGCAGTCTCTGTGTATACAAGCTTTCCATCTTCTTTCTTTACAAGTATTGAAAGAGCAAGATGTTCCATGTCATTAAAATCAATTATGCCCTTCTCTCGCTTCACCTCTGAAACACGCTTGGCATACACCTTTGCCACTTTAAGTAAAGTCCGTATCTGGATGCCTGCCCCCTGCATGTCTGCAAATATTCCCTCATCATCTTTCAAGAATATCTTATCATTAAGCCGTCCTATGTAATCTTTAAACAACTTTCGCTGCCCCTTAACATATTCCTTAATATCCGGGTCTGCTCCTGCATCCTTCTTTCTTGACAGGGCTTCAAATGAAAATATTCTTATCCTTCTGCCAAGCTCTCCAAAATCCTGTGAATTAATCATCTCATTAATTCCAAGCAAGTCAGACTGCAAAGCACCTGTATATGCTGCAGGTCCTGCCGGCTCAGAACAGATATCTACTAATCTGTTGTATTTATCACGGTAATCAAGAAGTGCATTTTTAATTGAATCATACAGCTCCTTAATTGCAGGATTATCGTAAGTCTCATCATCATAAACTAACATGCACTCGTCAAACCACTCATCAATCCACGGATTGCTTCTTGAAAAACGGTATATTTTATCTATAATGCTCACAAGCCCTGAATCGTCCCGTCCCATGCCAAATGCATCAACAAGATTAAAGAATTCTTCATCTGCTTCGGCATAGAATTCCTCAAGCACATCTTCCAACACATCATTTTCAATAAGTTTCTTCTCACCCTCGTCCATTATCCTGAACCCCGGGTCCAGATTAACTTCTGGAAAATGATTTCTGATTATCCATAGACAGAAACTGTCTATCGTTGTTATCTGTGCGTTGTTAAGCAGTGTTATCTGTCTTAAAAGGTTCACATCCCCCGGATTCTCGTCAAGCATTGAATCAAGTGCTTTTCTTATCTTGTCTTTCATCTGGGATGCTGCCGCCTTTGTAAATGTAACAACAACCAGCCTGTCTATATCTATATTCTTGTCAGGGTCTGTAATCATGGAAATGATTCGCTCTACCAGAACAGCAGTCTTTCCTGACCCGGCAGCCGCCGAAACCAGCACATTACAGTCTCTTGTATCAATCGCGCTCTTCTGCGCCGGTGTCCATTTTCTTTCCATTCTCATCAACCCCTTCCTTTATATTATTCCATAACACTTCATCATCAAATTTCTTTAATTTTCTGTAATTGCAGCCCGGCAAATCCACTGAAAATCCACACACTGCCCCATAAGGACATCTGTCACAGCTTGAAAACTGTCCATCTTTATAAGGACTTCTCCTTATATCACCGCCTGCAATTCTGTCCGCAGTATCAATGGCTCTTACATCAACGAATCTTCCAAGCATATTAAACTGCTCTGTATTCATCACCTTGCTTCTTCGTGAGTCAAATCCGCCGTCAGCCTTTCTGCTAACTGGAATATTAAGTGATGTACCCTCGGTATTGTCCATCTTCTCGGCAATATCCTTATCCGAATTAACCATTCCTTTAAGACGCAGTTCACCCTTAATCTTATCCTCTATCTCTTCCGCACTCTCATTTGTTGCAGATACAATCGGGTCGCTTATGTTGTAGTAGAATACTCCGGCAGGAAGCACATTTTTACCCGGACGCATCTTTGCCACAAGCTTCATCGCCGCTTCCATGTAGACCATAAGCTGGATATCAATTCCATAGTAGGTCTTTACTATGTTGAAATCCTTCTTTCCAGTCTTGTAATCAATAATCCTGACATACACATCTGTGTCGTTCTCACATATGTCCACGCGGTCAATTGTTCCGCTCATAAGCTGCTTTCTGTCTCCGTCTCCGACTTCCATATTAAACTTATGCTCGAATACAAATGGCACGAAATCACCACATTTTAACTGCTCACCCATTGCCCATATAGTACGGTCTGCAAGGTCTTCCATTCGCTTAATCATGAATGAATTACGGCTTGAATCCTTAAGGATACTGTTCTGGTATATGTCAGTAATTGCAGAAACACTTCTTTTTACCATCTCGCGGCGCTTCTCCTCTGATATCAGATAGTACGACTCACCGTTTTTCTTGATTTCATCGCACACCTCACGGATAACCGCATGCAATACGACGCCGAAGTTTACCGGTGAAAATGTGAATTCTTCCCTTTCCTTCAAATCAACTCCATACCTTAAGTAATATCTCAATGGACACTCTGCAAAGTTCTCAAAAGATGTGACGCTTCCGACAAGCCTGCCGCCAGTAAGTGAATCAATAATATCCTCATCTACATTTGCAGCAATTTCAGTATTATCAAAGCTGTTAGCCGCCCGCGGTATTGTCACATATGAATTCTGCTGTGCCGTGTCTTTGTAAGATAACTTAAGGCAATGTGAAAACATTTTTCTCATGCTTCTTATAATATATGAAGGCATCAGCGCCGCACCCTCGCTGTTTTTTACCGCATATGACATGTAAAGCTTCTCCGCACTCTTTGTCATAATAAGATACAGATAGAATCTCTGTGTAAATGCTTTCTCCCTCACGGAAGCTGACATAACTATTCCCTTATCCTCAAGATACTCCCTGTCGCTTTCTGACAGAACGCTTCTTGAATCAGCCTTCTTAGGTACATTGCCGTCATTGATTCCGACAAAGAACATGACCTTGATATTGTCAAGACGGGTTCTTTCTATATCTCCGATAACAACGCAGTCGTTGGTCTGCGGAATAAGTCCTATCTTAATCTCCTGAAATCCTGACGCAAGTATCTTGTTAAATTCTTTAATACCAACCTTCTCGCTTCCAAGAAGGGCATACATTTTATCTAATACTTCTATAACTTTCTTATATAACTGCGCATATTCATCACCAGTGTACTCGCTGTCATTAAGCACACTTACCTTCTGCTCCATATCTTCACGCACAAGGAACTCATAAAGTGCCTTTACCATATCAGCAACATTTGATTCCTTTGACTTTAGCACTTCTTCCAATGGATCCAGCATATCCGTTATCATTGTTCTTAGTGAATTAAGCTTCTCAAGGTCAGTATTATTGACTGTTCCCCTGAACTTTCTTATCCATGGTTCATGCCATTTTCCCCTGCCTCTGATTCCAACTGCAACACAGTAATTGTCTAACAGATCAATATCTTCGCGCTCCATTCCGCTCATTCCGGTTCTTAGGAATCCTAATATGCTGTCATAGCTGTAATTATTCTCTATTATTCCAAGTGCACCGTTAATTGCCGCAATGAATGGATTGTCCGTCACATGGCGCTTGTAATCTAAGAAATATGGTATATCGTTCTGCTTTAATATATTAGCCGCCAGTTTGCCGTAGCCATCCATGTCCGCAGTAACTATCGCAATCTCGTTATATCTGTATCCACACAGTCTTGTAAGTCTTATTATTTCTCCTGCTGCAAATGTTAATTCTTCCTTGGCAACAGCTCCCTCATATATAACTATGTTGTCAGTCTTCTGGTTAAATCTTCCCGAATTGTTTCTGAAAAGATTCTGTTCCAGGAAATCCAGTTCTTCTGAATTCTTAAATCTTGAATTAACATTTACAATTACATTCTTTCCCGGTACTGCTTTTCCTGCAATATACACAGGTTCAAGGACTTTCACATGTTCTTCATCACATATCTTATAAAGCTTTGATACGCAGTCCTTACTCATGAAAAAAAGTTCTTCCCTGCCTCTTACTGAATTTTCACGCTCAGATGCATCAATTGTCAGAGAAACATATATCTTCGGACACATTGATAAAAGAATTGTCATTAAATTGTACTGAACCGGAGTAAAGCCTGTGAATCCGTCAAATACTATCTCGCAATTCTTTATTCTCTCTGACTCTGTAACCTTGCTGCATAATTTATCCAGTATTTCTTCTTTAGTTATATAGTTCTTGTCTATGTACTCTGCAAACGCATTGTATACAAGAACGATATCATCAAGCTTATACTGAAGCGCTGCACTTCCCTCTGAATCACTGTATGCTGCACCTGCCGCATCCTGCATAACATCCGGCTTGATATCATACTGAAGCATTTCCGATATAACAGACTTCATCTCTGACACAAATCCTGTATTAGACAGATTACTTCCAAAATATTTTAATCTGTCCTTGTTCTGCTCCAAAACTCTTTTAATAATCAGATTCTTTCCTGTATCATCAAGGACTTCAAGATTGTCCTCGCCCACTTCCTCAAATACTTTATAAGCAAGTCTTTCAAAGCTAACAACATCTATATTAAGGATTCCCTTTCTTGGGTGCATGGACACCAGTCTTTTCTGAATTGCCATAGTGTACTGCTCCGGCACAACAACTATATAATTTCTGTCAGGATTCTTCATAGACTCATCAATTATATGTGTATACAGATAGTGCGATTTACCCGCACCTGAGCTTCCCAGAATTAATTGTAATGACATGTGTTACTCCCCTAATCTTTCTATAATAGACTTTACCATCATTTACTTTACCATAATGCACTTTTTCATATCATGTCTCATCATGGTTCGAAATCAACCGCTTCATATTCCACCGTATCTGAATAGTCCCACCATTCTCCCTGATAGCCTGTAAATCCGTTATTTTCCATAGCATTCTGTAGAATCATCACATTTTTCACAGCCTCTTCATCTTCTATATCAGAATAATCTCTATCTGCTTTCAAAGAAAAATCATCAAATTCTGTCGGCATTGATATAACACTTCCATCAGCAGCAACCATTGTAATATCCACTGTTCCTCCAAGATTATGCTTTTTCATTCCGTTAGCCGGATTTGCCACATAATTAGGGTCCGGATATACTTCCCACAATTTCTGCTGTGCCTCAAACGGTCTGTATGCATCCCAAATCTTTAAGCTGTACCCCTGTTCTTTCAGTTCTTTCTGCACATTTGCAAGCTTCTTAACTGTTCCGTATCGAAGGTATGCGTCTGTGAAATCATATATTCTGACACCTGTAAAGTTATTGTCTGTCGCATACATCAATTCGACATATATATCCGGTATGTATTTATTTACAAGAACATATTCGTCATCTTCCGGTTCTTTTTCGGTTGTAATCTCCTGTGTTATAATTTCCTGTGCTGTCACTTCCTGTGCTGCAGTCTCCTGTATGTTCGCCATCTCTTTTCCTGATACATCATCTGTTGTAACATTTTTCTTTTGTCCACATGCTGTCATGCCTGCCGCTATAATCACTATTACTGCAAATGTTTTGATAAATTTACTGTTCATAATCATTCACCTCTTCATAAACCTACCATTTCATCATATTTAACAATTTAGTAGGTTTTTCAAGCTATGCATTAATTTAATGTGCCATTTTACACTATCCAATACATTTGTATTTAATATACCACATTTTAATCATAATCTCCCACTCCATACCATATATTTTGTAATAATGAATATGAAGGGCAGGTTTCTTTGTGATGAGTCAGACTAAAATTGTTGTTATTCCATTTAAAAAGCTCCTTATTGGAGCGGTTATCGCTGCTATTATAATAGCTTTTATTATATTCGCTGTTATCCGTCTTGGCAGCAATAGTTCTGATAATTCCAGGAATACTACTAAACCTAAGAGCAGCACTGTAAATGCTTCTGCTTCTTCTAATATTGAGACACCCCTTGATAATGCCGACGCTCCTAAATTCTGCCCCGGAGTATATACCGCCTCTATTCTGTTAGACGGCAACCCCGTTGATATCCAGGTCACAGTTGATTCCTCTAACATTAACAGCATTGAGCTTGTTAATCTTTCTGAATCAATCACAACTATGTACCCTAAGCTCACAACTTCATTTGATGAAGTTGCTGCTAAAGTCATGGAAGCCGGCACAACCAACATAACCTATGATTCAGCCAACAGATATACATATTCCGTCTTTATAGAAGCAATAAGCGCAGCCCTTAAAAAGGCTGCGCCATGATTAATATCTTATATTTTCTGTCTTGTACCCCACATGCCTGCTAAATCCGTCTGCCACTACTTAGAATAAGTCACAGCCTCACTATTCTCATCATAATCAAACATGCCATCATTCTTCTCTTCAAGTGCCTTGATGATGTGATATGTATATTCATTATATGGTGTATCAATTCCAAGTTCTTTCCCCATGCGCATCATTGCGCCAGAGAACATATCTATCTCTGTGTGTCTGCCAGCGTCAATATCTTGCAGTGTTGAATATCTTGCTGTTGGCGGAACAGCGCTTCCTCGGCTTGAGTTATCTGCACACCTGCTCATATCAATGCCTTTGGCAAGAGCTACTGCTTCAACCTCCTTACGTAATCCTTTGCTGATTGCTTTCATATGCTCACTGTCAGTATAACAGCCAACACCTGCTCCAATAATAGCCTGTGGAAGATTGTTACAGATATTAAGTCTATACTTGCTCCATATCTCTTCTTTGATATATTCAGTCACTCTGTAATTAAGTCCTGTTCCATAAAATAAATCTCTTATTGCCGCAACTCTCTCACTCTCAAATGGTGCAGTTTCCTCTCCATATATAATGCCTATTGTAGTCTGAGGATTGAACACATATTCCTTACCTTCGCGGTGTGACGCCACCTTTATAAGTGAATAAATGATATGTGATTTATCTATCTTGGTAGATATTATCTCTTCACTGTCAACACCATTCATAAGACTCATGACAATTGTATTCTCACCGACGGCTTCCCTAATATCATCTAATGCACCTGCAAGTGCGCCGTATTTTAATGATACAACAAGAAGGTCAACACCTTTTGCTTCCTCTGGGGTCAATACCTCCGGGTGGTATGTCTTTCCATTAATCAGACAGCCTTCTGCCTTAAGTCTTTCCGCTCTTTCGCCCTTTGCAATAACGCTTAAACTTATATCCTTCTTTTCTGAAAGTCCCCATATAACATAAGAGCCGACTGCTCCTGCTCCAAGTACTGCCACTGAATGTATCTTCATATACATTTTCCTCTCATTCTTTGTAATTTCTTCAAATATATATACACTTCAATTCTTTCCGCGTCAAATGCTTTTATCTTCCTACAATATCGCCCTCTTCAAAATCGTAAGTCAGCTTCTTTCCATATGCCATGACATATGCAGCACATTTCTGCTCATAGTCTGTGTGCTGCATTCTTAAACTTGCTGTTCTTTCATCAAGCTGTCTGTCCGGATATATTACTGGCAGGACATGTACCCTGAATGTGTGCAAATGTGTACTTTTAACCTGCTGTTCAACAAACAGCGAAATCACCGGCACATTAAACTTTACCGCATACAGATATGCACCTCTTTTGCATGGGCGGGGCTTCCGATAATTAAACCACATTTCCTGCTCAGGATATATAAGCACAAGTTTGTTTTCATCAAGTGCATTCTTAATCTGATTAGGAAACTCAGTCTCCATAAACCATTTCAGGCTGCTTACGGGCATTGTGTCGGCATATTTTTGCATATACCCGACAAAACCTTTCATTGCAAGGTTAGAATCTTGATTAACAATACTTATTCTTCTGAATCCAGCTTTTCTCATTGCAAACCTGACAATTGCAGGGTCTAACGGGCTGAAATGATTGCATGTTACAATCGCAGGACCTCTGATTCCAGAAAGATTCTCAAGTCCGTCAACTTGTGTTATAAGCCCCACCGCAGAAGTCCCGGCATGAAATATAGCTTCTGCAATATATTTCTTCACACAAAAACCATATGCTGTGCGGTAATCAATATAATGTCTTAGTAATGCTTCTTTATCTTCGCGTAACAGCTTAGGGTCTCCCGGCTCAACCTTTGAATTCAACTGATTAAGGCTTACAGCCGTCCTAATATTTTCATAGACCTGCTCCCTATCACCAATCATATCTCCTCCGACATAATTTATTTTGCAGCATCACTGCTATCCTTCACGAAACCACTATCCACAACAATTCTGCTTCCCACAACATCAGAAAACTTAACCCCATCACCGTCCGCAATATTCTCAGCCCTTGCAAGAAGCTTCTTTAAATTCTCACGGTCAGCTTTCCTTTCATTATCCCCATACTGCTTGCGCTGTTTAATCAGCAACGGATAAAATCCCGACTCCGCCGCATACTGCCAGAAATACTCCTCATACGGAATCTCGCTGTAATGCCACGGCTTGTCAAACAGGTTATAATGTATCAGCTTCGGTCTTGCTATATACTCCCCGCCCTTGTTAGGCATAACATTCCATTCCTTATCAAGAAAATATATTTCTTTTGCACACATAGCATTAATATAATCCTGGTCAGATGCAACACTGTCAAAGTGATATTCAGCCATAAGCTTTAAGAATCTGTCTGCCAGATGAGCCTGTCTTATCTTATCAAGGTTCATAAGAAGCACTCCTGAATTGACATATTCATCCCGCTCTATTCCCACTACATTTTCAATGTAATGAGCCAGTATTGTATTCTTTCCTGCAAATGTATCTCTTACTGCACCAAACATTGCATCTCCCATATCAACTGAATAAAGCTTTGCAATGTCATCATTTATTACGGTATCAGAGTCAATATACACAGCTTTATTAAGTTCTGGAAAAAGCTCTGCAATAAATAACCTGAAATATATCGTCAGTGTAAACTCGCCTGAATAAAGCCTGTTTTCCTGCCTGTCAGTAACTGTCTGTCCAAAGCTTTCAGAATATTCGTACATTTTCTTTCTTATATCAACGAATTCAATATCTATGTTTTCATAATCCTTTATCACATTACGAAGCTGAATCATCGTAATATTCTTCACATTATCGCACATAACAATAATGCGGTAACGCTCATCACAAGCCACATGTACAGCCAGCGATTTAAGGCACACTGCCAGATATGGTGCGTACTGTTCATTAATCGAGAAAAACACAGGAATACGTGAAACTGCCATATACTCTTCATGCTCCCTGTTATAAGAATCCAGAAGCTCATCATATTCATGAAGTCCAAGTATATTATGCATTTTATCAATCTCCCACGGCTTGACTGAAACAGTCCTTATCACCGGAAACACCCGGAAGGTAGTTGTAAAATGCTGAAAAACAGTGTTGTCATGCAGCCTCCTCTGGTCATTAAACTTTCGTCCGCACAGATTAACTCTTGTTGCAAATGTATTAACAGCCGTCTGGTCAGGCATAAACATTTCCTTTCTTATGCACTGTTCACGACATTTTTCCAGAAGCCCGTTCTGTCTTATCATCCTCATATTCATAAGCATTACTCCGGAATTAATGTAACCATCACCGAAAAGCCATCTGCCATAATAATCAGAAACTCCCGCAATCTCTATGCCATCCATATTCTGATAATAAAAATCCCTAAAATCTTTTCTGCACAACACATCAGTATCCAGATAAAGAACTCTATCCTTAATATCTGTCTTATCAGCAAAAAGGCGCAACATACAGCACGCAGTAAATCTGCTCTGCATATTTGCCTCCGGCAACTCCTCAACAAAATATCTTGTAACATCAACAAGAAAGATATTTACTTTAATGTCCGATTTATTCAATTTTTCTTTCAGATATTTTGCAAATGCTTTATCAACCGGCTTGTAATTAATACCTTTTTCCCTGTAATCAACCGTGAAAATATATATATTTAACGGTTCATCCACATTTTTAATAAGAGACATTGAAGATAAAAGAATCCCCTTCTGCATTGGTTTATCACCACAATACAATATGTTCATAAATCCGTATCCTTTCTTAATTTATTAAATATGTCTGATTTATCCTCTCTGTATTGATTTTCCCCAGTTTCTTAAGTAAAATACATATAAGTTTTAAACGATAATTAAAGAATTGAGGAATGTTATGATATTTAAGATTTTCAAAAAAGATTTGAAAGGTCTTAGCAGGAATATTCTGGCTTTAGCCATTGCGCTTGGTCTGTGCCTTATTCCATCGCTTTACGCATGGTTTAACATATATTCCAACTGGGATCCTTACGCAAACACTGCGTCTGTCCAGATTGCTATTGTTTCTGAAGATGAAGGCTACTCTGAATCTGATGATTCCACTATCAATATGGGAGAACAGATTGTTGAACAGCTTCATTCGAATGATAAATTAGGCTGGCGTTTTCCGGAAACTAAAGATGAAGCCATGAATAAACTGAATGCCGGGAAGTACTATGCCGTTATCGTTGTTGGTGAGGACTTTTCACGAAGCCTGTATGACTTCCTTGACAATGGTCTTAATCCACCAACAGTTACATATTATGAGAATTCCAAGAAAAATGCTGTTGCTTCCAAGATTACAGATACAGGAAAAAGCACTCTTCAGAACACTATCAATTCCGAATTCATTGATGTGTGTGTTAAGACTATTATGCAGGGACTTAACGAAATAGCTGAAAATGATCCTTCAATTATTGAAAAGACAGTTAAGGATTTACAGAGTGTATCTGCCAATATTAATTCTTACGATACCATGATTGACATGTTTATTAAGAGTAATTCAGACCTGGCAGATAATCTTGCAAAACTTCAGGAGGTTCTTCCACAGATTAAAGATGTTCTTACCGGAACAACTGATGTTGCTGATATTGCCAATAAATCTCTTGATAATGTCACAGATGATATTGCAAACCAGATTGATGCGCAGCTTAAAGCTATGAATGAATTAACTGACAGCGCACTTGATTCTCTTGATAAAGCTGTACAGCTTTCAATAACTGATGTCGGACAGGCTGGCGTTGAGCTTAGTAAAGCCAACAAACAGTTAAAGGAACTTATAGACCAGAATAAGGCTCTTGAAGATGCTATTGATTCCCTCAGCAAAGTAGATGGCATTGACCCAGCAGTTATCACCGCCCTAAAGTCAGCTCTAGCTTCTGTTAACGCTATGGAGAATATCGCATACAACCTTGTTCAGCAGTGTGCCGATATTCTTACTGATTCACCTGAAACACTTCAGGCAAAATACCAGTTAATCAAGTCTGTTGTTGAACAGTGCCGCACAGAGCTCCAGAAGAGCCAGACAATTATGCAGACTGTAATAAGAACTAATGTTAACCTTCTTAAGGCTTCCATTAAGAATGCCGTAAGCAGCCTTGCAGCTAATATAAGCAGTGCCGGAGACAATATTAATGGAATCTCGCAGATGCTTCTTGGAGTAAGTGATATATCAGTAAATATTAATACAACTCTAGAAAGCACAAAAACATTACTTGATTCTCTCAATAAAAGGCTTGATACCATATCTGGTTCAGTAGGAGATATAAGTTCATCTTCTACATATAAACTGGTAATGGATTTCATCAACTCAGACGCACAGTCAATAGCGTCATTCCTGTCAGAACCTGTACAGGTAGAAGAAATCTACGTCTATATGCAGACTAACTATGGAACAAGTGTTACACCTTTCTATACAACACTTGCTCTCTGGGTTGGAGGAATTGTTTTAGTTGCCCTTATGAAAGTAAAGGTTGACTATGAGGATGATGAATTCAAGGATGCCACAGAACATCAGAAATATATAGGCCGTGCATTACTCTTCCTTGCAATGGGACAGCTTCAGGCTCTTGTAGTTGTTCTTGGTGATTTGTACATTTTAAAAATTGACTGCACCCACCCATTCATGCTGTGGCTTGCAGCCGCTATAGCCAGCTTTGTATTTACAATATTTATATATACACTTGTTCTTACATTTGGTGATTTGGGAAAAGCTATCGCTGTAGTTATGATTGTGTTACAGATTGCCGGTTCAGGCGGAACTTATCCAATAGAACTTCTTCCTGAATTCTTCCAGAATGTGTACCTTTACTTCCCATTCCCTTATGCAATCAATGCCATGAGGGAGGCAATAAGCGGATTATATCAGTGTGATTACGCTGTATTTCTTGTGAAATTATGCGCTTATGCTGTTATTTCACTTATTCTGGGACTTGGAATCAGAAAGTCACTTCTTGAAGTACGCGAGTTCTTCGAACGCCGTATGAAAGAAACACATTTTATGTAAAGGAGCAATGAATTTATGCAAAATGATGATTTTAATATAGATGTTGTTCTTGCGGAAATCACAGCATTTGCAGAAAATATGCACGCTAAGAACCAGCACAAGAAAAAGGTCTGCTTAAGATGTATGATGATAATTCCTTTAGTATTCATGGTGCTTATGTTTACTATGGATACAGCCAAGGTTGTTTATCTGCTTCTATGGGTAATCTCACTTTTTATATTCTGTGCTTATCTTATAGTTATTGATTATATTGACGACAAGCTCGCAAGAAAGCTCAATGAGCTCAATATTGAAATTAAGGAAAAACAGGCTGATACTTCTCTTACAGACAGTATCAAAGCATTTTTAAGTGAGGTACAGTTATGAAAAATATATTTAAGATTATACGGGCTGACCTTCGCCACATAAAAACAAATGTAATTGCACTATGCGTAATTATCGGTCTTACCGTTATTCCTGCATTGTATTCATGGTTTAATATCCTGTCAAACTGGGATCCATATGGACAGGCTTCCACAAGCAGGATTAAAGTTGCCGTTGTATCTGTTGACAAAGGTACTTCTCTTGAAGGAACGGAGCTTAATGTCGGTGACAACATAATTGATGCGCTTAAAACTAATAACACTATCGGTTGGCAGTTTGTTGCTTCATCAGATGAAGCAATCGAAGGCGTATACAGCGGTGAGTATTATGCAGCCCTCGTTGTTCCAGAGAATTTTTCCAAGAATCTTATAAGCTTCTTAAGTGATTCCATGGAACATCCTCAGTTAAAATATTACTGTAACCAGAAAGCAAACGCTATTGCACCTAAGATAACAGACAAGGCTAAAACAGCAGTTCAGCAGCAGGTAAACCAGACATTTATAGATACAATCGTATCTACAATTGCCGGAACTGGCGACTCAGTTATCAAAGATGCAGATAAAGAAACCGGTTCTCTTATGGATGCAGTTATTAACAGACTTACATCCGCAAGGACTACACTTTCAACATACGATGTAATTCTTAACTCAATGCTTGCAATTACTGACCTTACATCATCAATAAGCAGCAGTTCAAACAGTGCTGCACCGCAAGTTTATACACAATTACAGTTACAGCAGCAGCAGTTAATAACCTTACAGGCACTTGTAAATGGTAATTCCGCTGAATCTTTAAATGAATTATCATCTGCTCTTTCAAACCAGATGTCCCAGATTCAAAGCATTATGAGTTCATTAACAGAGCTTTATTCTGACATGAACATGGATGTTGCAGACCTGTCTGCTGCAATTAAGCTTACATCGGGCTCACTCACTCAGACTAAAGAGCTTCTCAGTGACCTTGAGACAAAGCTTGATAACGCAATTAATACCTTAAACACAATCACTGAACAGGATACATATGGTTTATTATCAGAGATGTTAAATGCAGATGCCAATACTTTGGGAGATTTTCTCTCTGCACCTGTAAATATAACAACAGAGCAGGTATATGCTGTTAAAAGCTATGGAACAAGCGCTTCACCATTCTACACAATACTTGCACTGTGGTTTGGTGGACTTATACTTGTTGCTATTATGCACACACCTGTGCATCCTGCTCCGGACATTCCAGCAGATGCAAAGAGATATGAAAAATTCTTCGGAAGGTATTTTATCTTCTTTGCAGTAGGACAGCTTCAGGCACTGCTTATAACACTTGGAAATCTTCTCTACATAGGAATCCAGTGTTACCACCCATTCCTTTACTGGGTTGCATGTGCATTCTCAAGCTTCGTATTCACCTTCTTTATGTACAGCCTTACTGTTGCATTTGGAAATATCGGTGAAGCACTTGGAATTGTCCTGCTCGTTATACAGGTTGCCGGCTCAGGCGGTACATTCCCTATAGAAGTACTTCCTAACGCATACCAGATAATATACCGGTTCCTGCTCTTCCCATATTCAATGGATGCATTAAGAGAATGTATAGCAGGAATGTACCGATACGATTACATTAAGAACCTCGCATTTCTTTCAATATATATAGTTGTTTCGCTGATTATTGGATTGTTCTTACAGAAACCATTTGAGAAGATGAATCATATGATTGAGAGAAGTAAGGAGAAGTCGGGGGTTATGCTGTAGGAAGTTGCTCCCCTAAAGCACGCCCAGCCGTGTATATTAGTAAAATCAAAACACGCTTCCGCTCGGATTCCGACGCAGCGGTACTAAGATTTATAAAGGTTTGCCGCCTATGGCGGCTG
>ERZ779937.279-NODE-279-length-24801-cov-3.307120_pt1 | contig 24801 bp, 20 predicted proteins | sample MGYA00511185_ERZ779937 | MGnify/ENA primary metagenome ERZ779937 (study PRJEB29588, sample SAMEA2147216) | human gut metagenome | biome: human gut; feature: human-associated habitat; material: faeces | place: Denmark | collected 2008/2010 ... | reverse complement strand
ACTCACATATTTCCACTACATCCATCATGCGCATCAGGGTGGTGGTCAAAAGAGCTGACAGTCCGATAACAGCCGCGTTCGTCTCAATCGCCTTGTTGACGATATCCTCACAAGGCACATCCTTTCCCATATCAATCACATTGTAGCCATAGTTTTTAAGCATAAGCACGACAAGGTTCTTTCCTATATCATGAATATCGCCCTCCACCGTTGCAATGACAAGAGTCGGCATATCATCACCCGAGTCCTTTTTTTCAAGTAACGGCTCCAGATGCTCTATAGCAAGCTTCATGGTATTTGCACTGCCGATAAGCTGTGGCAGGAAATATTTCTTCTGGTTGAAAAGCTCTCCCACCTCATTAATAGCCGGAATCAGGCTGTTATTAATAATCTCGTCAGGCTTTGCCCCATCAGAAAGCATTTTCTTTACTTCATCAATTATACTGCCCTTGTTTCCCTTTAAGACAGCCTGAAATACCGCATCCTTACTGCCCGCTGCGCATGTGCCGTTTGAAGCAGACGCATCATTGTCCGACTTTTTCACAACAACAGTCTCATATTGGGCCTTTTCCTCCGCAAGCCTGCTCATGCGCTCGATGTATGCTATATCGCTGTCAGGTCTGTCAAGCAGCATATCCGATGCAAATGCAGCATTCATCAAAAGCTCCTGTGATGGATTGGCAATAGCCATGGTGAGTCCCTTGCATATGGCCATTGTAAGAAACGCTGTGTTCACGTACATACGCTCAGGCAGTCCGAAGGATATATTTGAAAGTCCGCATATTGTAGGAAGCTTTTTCTCATCCTTGCAGTACGCAATGGTCTCATAGCACTCGATTGCGGCCTTTGGATTTGCACCTATTGTCGCAACAAGTCCATCCACCACGATATCCTCATGTGCCATTCCAAGCGAAAGTGCCTTGTCATAAATAGTATTTATAATCTGCTTTTTCTCCTCGACATCCTTTGGCAATCCTGCATCCGAAAGTGGTAAGAGTATGAACATCGCTCCGTATTTTGCTGCAAGAGGCAATAATTTTTCCATCTTCTCTGTCTCAAGAGAAATGGAATTGATGAGAGCTCTTCCCGGATAAATCTTAAGAGCCTCCTCTATTACCTCCACATAGCTTGAATCAATACAAAGAGGACAGTCCACGGTTGATGAAACCTCATATATAACCGATTTCATCATCTCCTTCTCATCGATACCATTCATGCCCATATTGATATCAAGTATTCTCGCACCATTTGTCTCCTGCTCCATAGCCATCTGGCGCACCAGGTCAAGCTTTCCCTCACGAAGCTGTGCCTGCAGCTTTTTCTTGCCTGTAGGATTGATTCTCTCTCCGACAACGGTAAAGTTGCCATCTAAGTCAATCTCTACATTCTTTCGTTCAGACGCAAGCACTCTTCTATGATGCTCAAGCGGCTTATGAACAGGCATTGTCTTTACAGCCTCTGTCAGTGCACGGATATGCTCCGGCGTGGTGCCACAGCAGCCTCCTACAATGGATGCACCTGCCTTCACAAGCCCTCTCATCGCATCGGCAAACATATCCGGAGTCATCTTGTATACAGTTTTACCATCCTCAAGCTCCGGAAGCCCGGCATTTGGCTTTGCAATAAGAGGCACTGTAGAGTACTCTGCCATTTTCTCAACCAGAGCTATCATCTCAGCAGGTCCCGTCGAGCAGTTCACACCGATTGCATCCACTCCAAGTGACTGCAGCACAACAACTGCTGTCTCAGGCGGTGTACCAAAAAGAGTCCTGCCATCCTCGTTGTAGGTGAGTGTCACCATAATAGGCAGGTCACTCACCTCTTTTATAGCAAGTACTGCCGCTCTGCACTCCTGAAGACTCATCATTGTCTCAACCACAAAAACATCTGCGCCCGCCGCATCAAGGATCCTCGCCTGCTCCTTGTACACCTCCAAAAGCTCCTCGAACATCAGATCCCCGAGTGGAAAAAGCTGTCTGCCTGTCATCGTCATATCTGCAGCTACAAGTGCCCTATCCCCGACAGCCTGCTTTGACAGGCCAACCAGTGTAGTATTTATCTCGTTAATTTTCTCCTGTAAACCATATTCTAAAAGCTTAATCCTGTTTCCTGTAAATGTAGGTGCATAAACAATATTCGTGCCGTTATCGACATAAGCCTTCTGCAAATCAAGAATCACCTGCGGATGCTCCATCACCCATTCCTCCGGACACACACCTACAGGCATGCCCGCTGCCATCAGGTTTGTACCGGTCGCTCCATCCAGGATAACTATGTTTTCTCTAATATATTTTCTGAATTCTTCTCTTGTCATTTCGTTTCCTTTTCTGTTTCAGCTGTTATTCACTCCACAGTGTAAAGTATTTCAAAGCAAAAGCTATGTGCTCTTCATCCTTGAAATTTGTGAAAATTTATATTATCATTATAACCGATTTTAAAACACAAAAATCAATAGTCTATTCACCATAATATACTAAAACACTATATTTTTCAAACAAAAGAAAGGATTTCTTATGAAACTTATTGCTTTAGATCTTGACGGAACACTTTTCAACAACAAAAGTCAGATATCCAGGGAAAATATAAAAGCTATAAAAGAGGCAACTGCTGCCGGGATAAATGTGGTCATCTCCACCGGCCGTCCATTCGGAGGGCTGCCGTTTGAGGCAATTAAGGACACCGGCATCCGCTACGCTATCACTGCAAACGGAAGTGCAATCTACGAGATTGACACCAAAAAATGTCTTTACGAAAACTGCCTTTCTGATGAGACAGCGTTTTCAATAATTGATTACCTGATGACAAAGCGCGTTCATATGGATGCCTTCATAAACGGCTGTGGCTATTCTCCATACAAGTGTCTCGAGGATGCAAAGGATCTCAAAATGCCTCCTTCTATAAAGGAATACATCATGACAACCAGAAAACGTGTGAACGATATCACTGAAATGATGCGCGAAAACAATTACCATATGCAGAAAATGACCATCAATTTTCCAAAGGATGTAGATGATAACTACTACTGCCGCGACGAAGTATTTGAGCATCTGAAAAAAATCCCTGAAATCACGCTCGTAAGCGGTGGCTACGGTAATCTGGAATTCACAAAAGCAGGCGTTGACAAGGGTGTGGCACTTCATAAGCTGGCTCAAATCCTGAATATAGCAGCTGATGAGACAATGGCTGTCGGTGACACCGAAAACGACATGGCTATCGTAAAATCCGCACACATCGGCGTGGCCATGGGAAATGCAACCGATGAACTTAAGGCACAGGCTGATTACGTCACCGACACAAACGAAAATGACGGCGTAGCCAAGGCTATCCGCCACTTTATGGGTTAATCTCACAAATTTAATATAACGATACCGGTCATATAAGAGTATAATAGTTGTTTAGCGCAAAATAGCTGTTTAACACACAATAAATAATCACCTGTCATATATATCCAAAGAAGCACATATACTTCTAAGACAACATATGACAGGTGATTTTTTGATTGTAAAAAAATATTTATCCAACCCACTTGTGACCGGAACTATTTTCCTGACACTTGCCGGTACAACCAGTCGGTTTATGGGTTTTTTCTTTCGCATATTTCTTAATAACGTCATGGGCTCAACAGGTCTTGGACTCTATCAGCTTGTGATTCCACTCATGTCCGTATGCATGTCACTCTGCTGCAACGGCTTTCAGACTGCTACATCAAAGCTTGTTGCCGAAAAACCTCAAAACAGGCAGATTATACTCATTTGTGCAATAATTATGTCAGCCACCATTGCTCTTTTACTCACAATTATTATGTATTCCAATGCCAACTACATAAGCATTTGTATTTTAAGTGAGTCACGCTGCACAGAGCTTGTCAAGGCGCTGTCCTTTTCCATTCTGCCCGCTGCTATCCATTCCTGCATAAACGGATACTATTATGGATTGAAAAAAGCAGCCGTTCCAGCTGCCACTCAATTAATTGAGCAGACCGCACGCATTGGCACCTGCTATCTGATATACGCAATACTATCTGACGGTGGCAGCTGCTTTAAGCCTGTATACTCTATATACGGCATCGTGGCAGGCGAAGCGAGCGCAACCGTCTTTTCCGTTATCACAATAAAAAAAGATTTCTCATACTTTAAAATATCCGTCAAAAGCCTGAAAACAACAGCCTATGGCATGGCTGCGCTTTTCATTCCTTTATCACTAAACTACATATTGGCAAGCTTTTCATCCTCAGTCGAAAATGTGCTTATCCCGAGAACTCTTAAGCTCTACGGACTATCACCGGCATTGGCCCTTGACATATTTGGAACCATTTCCGGTCTCACCCTTCCTGTGCTTTTATTTCCCGGTGTACTTTGCAGCTGTGCCTGCGTGATGCTTCTGCCATCTGTTTCTGAAGCGAATGCCGCCGGAAAGGATACAAAAATCACAAAAAACATAAACTCCTGTGCCTTATTCGGACTATGCTTTGGTCTTATCTTTACATGCATATTCTATCTGCTGTCGGATTTTATAGGGGATTTTCTTTTTTCATCGAAGCTTTGTGGATATTTCCTTAGAAGACTGTGTTTTCTGTGCCCACTGATGCACATAAGCGGAATGCTCTGCAGCATACTGCATGGTCTGGGCAAAGCAAAGCAGGTGCTCTTCGTCAATCTGCTCACCTGTGCGATAAGAATTCTGATGATTATGCTTCTCGTACCCCACTATGGGATAGATGCATATCTGTGGGCTATGCTTGTGTCGCATGTGTTTATGACACTTGCTGTCGGGATTCTCACCTGCCACACAGCACACAAATAAAAAAAGCCTGCACATACTCCAGGCATACCGGAATATGTGCAGACTCATAAAATTACAGATTATACACGTGAAAGGTACTCACCTGTTCTTGTATCAATCTTGATAACATCATCTGTCTCAACAAAAAGTGGTACATAAACTGTAGCACCTGTCTCAACTGTAGCAGGCTTTGTAGCACCTGTTGCTGTATCACCCTTGAAGCCAGGCTCTGTCTCTGTAACAGTAAGCTCAACGAAAAGTGGTGGCTCAACTGCAAATACATTGCCCTTGTGTGAACAAACCTTACACATCTCGTTCTCTTTTACAAACTTGAGAGCATCGCCAACCTCATCCTTTGGTAAGTCAATCTGGTCATATGTCTCAACATCCATGAAATGATAGAAATCATCATCTGCATAAAGATACTGCATATCCTTACGGTCAATGTGTGCTGTAGGGCATTTCTCTGTTGGACGGAATGTCTTCTCAACAACACCACCACTGATGATATTCTTTAACTTTGTACGTACAAATGCTGCACCTTTTCCTGGTTTAACATGCTGAAATTCGATAATCTGATAGATGTTTCCCTCGAACTCGATAGTAACACCGTTTCTGAAATCTCCTGCTGAAATCATTAGTTACTTCCTCCTTAAATCGTGCGAGCCTAAGCTCTCTCATTCGTCCATTTTACAATAAAAAGCAATACATTTCAAGTATTTATTTTCTATTGCATGAATTTGTATTGGTTTTATATTAGTTTCTAGCCTCGATATCCGATATCATAGCTATTCTCTTTGCGTGTCTGCCGCCCTCAAACTCGGCTGTCAGATAAGCCTTTACGATATCCTTTGCAAGCTCAACACCTACAATCCTCTCACCAAAGGCTATGATATTGGCATTGTTGTGCTGTTTTACAAGTCGTGCTGTGGCTGTGTCTGAGCAAACTGCCGCACGGATTCCGTTGACCTTGTTGGCTGCTATTGAGATACCTACACCGGTACCGCATATCAGTATTCCGCAGTCAAACTCGCCCGATGCCACTGCATTAGCCACCTTCTCACCATACTCCGGGTAATTGCAGCTCTCACTCGAATCTGTGCCGAAGTTGGTCACCTCGTGACCCATGCTCTCAACATACTCCATTATTGTCTTTTTAAGCTCAACTGCTGCGTGATCATTTCCGATTGCAATCTTCATAATATATATGCCTCCAAATTTTAAATTATTAGTTAAAAATTATTTATTTACTTTCTTTAAATGCCTCTTGTAGCAAGCAATTACAGGCTTTTCAATAAAGCGCTTAAGCACAATCTGTATCTCCTCATGCGGGTCAATAGGTGCTACAAGTATTGACCTGATGCCCGTAAGATTGGCTCCGATGATATCCGTAAATATCTGATCTCCGACAAACAGAGTGTTTTTCGTATCTGTGCCAAGCCTCTCCATCGCAGCACGATAGCCTGATGGCTTGGGCTTTCCTGCCTTGTAGATATACTTTATCCCAACCTGCTTAGCAAAGCTCTTCACACGCGGCTCTTTGTTGTTTGAGAGCACAAGGCACGAAAAACCAAGCTCCTTAAGGTGCTTAAACAAAGCAATCGCCCGCTCATCAGCAGGCGAACCATGAGTCACAAGGGTGTTGTCGATATCAAAAATAATGCCCCTGTAGCCCTCCTTATATAATTTATCAAAATCTATGCTGTATGTCGAGTCAATGTACTCTCCCGGGTATAAAAAACTCATAGTATAAAATTCTCTGTCTCCCTGTTAATCTGTTCATTCAAGGCTGCCTGCTGCATAACGGTGACATCCGCACTGCCAACAAAACGCTGATACTGCTGCAATACCTTATCCTTGTCTAAATCGGATACAGCCTTTGCGACATCAAGTGTGCTGATATCACTGTCAGCACCCTTAAGCTCATAGCTCGCATTGGAATCATATGTATTTGCATAATCAAGCGAGGTAAAGCTCTGCCTTGCCCTTGCATCCTCATAATCAGCCGTATCATCAGCAATGGATTGCTGTGAAGCTGTGTCATCCACTGCCTGCTTCGAACTCATAATCTGGCTGTTTCTAAGCTCGTTTACCCTTATGGAATTGTATGAATAAAAGCCTTCGCTCGGGCGAATACCGGAAATGTTCATACGCACCTTCCCATCCTGTTTTAAATAAATCCTGCTGCCTAAACACTATTTGGTGTCAAGCATCTTTTTAAGCTCTGTCATAAATGTATTGACATCCTTAAACTCTCGGTAAACCGATGCAAACCTCACATATGCTACCGCATCAAGGTCCTTTAATCTGTCCATAATCAGCTCTCCGATGAGTGATGTAGGGATTTCCTTTTCTTCTCTGGCAAAGATTTCTATCTCGACCTCATCTACAAGCTTTGAGATTGTATCTGCTGAAATCGGTCTCTTGTGACATGCAAGAAGCACGCCCTTTTCAATCTTGGAGCGGTCATACTGCTCTCTGTTGTTATCCTTTTTTATAACGATGAGCGGGATTGTCTCCACCTTCTCATATGTAGTGAAACGCTTGCCGCAATCATCGCACAGCCTTCTGCGCCTGATAGAACTGTTGTCATCAGCCGGTCTTGAGTCTATTACCCTTGTGTTGTCACTACTGCAAAATGGACACTTCATGCTGTACCCTCCGTAGGTATCATATAGTATGAAGAAGCAAAATATCTTTGTTTCTCATTATAATACTTCAAATCATCATCTGTATTTAAAAAGACCTATACATATTTTAGTATATATATACTAATTTTCGTTGTCAATATGTTTTGTACTGATTTTGACTTTTTTATAATTTTTTTGTATTTATAAAATCATAACAGCTTGCGCCGCATATCAGACTCACATATATTTACCAATATTATATCGGGTCCAATCTTCACAATCTTAACCCATGGAATACAATATTCATAATCCCTGCAAAATATTCCCATATATTTTCCCGGTCCCGGCACGATAATCGCACAGATTTTGCCACAGACCGGATCAAACTCCAAATCCCGTACGTGTCCGATGAACCTGCCCTCCTCCACGCTCACAACCTCTTTTTCGCATAAATCCAGAAAACGCATAAAACAGACCTCCCTTGGTCTATCTTATGCGTTTTACAACTAATCTGTGCACTAATTCTACCAAATAAATGAATGCAAAACTACTATAAATGTACCTTTTTCAAAAAATTAATTAAAATCATATATATTATCAAAATCACTTAATTCAGCGATTTTATTTTGATTGATATCACAAGCGTATGCTTCTATAATTTTTCCTTCTAATCCTTCTGTTTCAAAATCTACAAAAATAATTTTTGACATTCTTATCCTCTTAATATTCTACTAAAATATTTCCATTTTGATCTGCGATACAACTATAATCGCCATCAACATACCATTTACATGCATCAGCACCATTATAAGTAACTGCCATTGAATTCCAAACAGATGTTGTTCTACTGTTAAAAAGGTTAACAACTTTTTGTGGAGCATAAAATAAAACTCCATTGATTTTTAATGGTGGTATTGAATCATGATGTTTTAATCCAGAGCCAGAATTATTTGATGAATTATTATTTTCACTATTACTATTTGATGAACTGTTGCTATTACTTGTATTATTATTATTTGATTTACTGCTCTTTTTACTTGTTTTATTTCCAGAAGACTCTTGAGCTTTCTTTGATGCTTCTTCTTCAGCCTTTTTAGCAGCAGCTGCTGCAGCTTCTTCTTTCTTCTTTATTTCATCAAGTTTATTTGAAATTTCTGTAATTTTAGAGTCAATTTGACCAATTAAATCCTTAAAATATTCTTCAGGAAGTTTTGAAATTTCATCTTTTAATGAATTTAAATTTGTAATTGCATTGTTTAAATCATCTTTACTTGAATTATTAATATCTAAAGAAGATGCTTCTGTAAATTTATTGTTATAATTATTTACAACATTCTTAATTTCTTCATTAATTACATCATTACTTGAATTTATTTTATCATTTAATGAATTAATATCATCTTTTTCTAATGTTTTATTAGAAGAAATTTCATTTGAAATATTAGTAAATTCATCTAAGTAATTCTTGCAGCTATTTATATCTTTTGTTTCTGAAAATCTATTATTAATGTCATTGATTTTATCAGTATAATAATCAATAAACCATGAATATTCAGATTTAAGTTCCTTATCGTAATTATCTTTTAATTCTTTATGATTCTTCGAATATTTCTTTAAATAATCATTTAATTCTTTATCAGACTTAAAATCATTATAGATTTTTTCTTTTTTGTCTATTTCTGATTCTTTATCGAATTTTTTATTATAATCTGTAATTAATGAATTAGCAGCTTTAATATCATTTTTTACATCTAAATTACGTTTATAATTTACTCCTAAAACTGTACCTAATAAAATTACTACAATAACGGCAACTAAAATCGCAATTTTAGTTGTTTTTTTTATTAACATTTTCTCATTCTCCTTATTTTGCATTTATTGATATTTGTATCTTAATAATAAAACCTTCCCACACCTATACGGTATGTTGAACCTTTAAAATCCAATTTTAGGTATGGGAAGTCTTAAATAATAATATATAATTAATCAACTACGTACTTTAGTACCCGAATTATACCAATTTATACATTAAATCTGAAAAGAATTACATCTCCGTCCTTAACAACGTACTCTTTTCCTTCCATGCCTACGATACCCTTTTCTCTTGCGGCTGCAAGGCTTCCGTTGTCGAGAAGATCCTGATAGTTGACTACCTCCGCCTTGATGAAGCCACGCTCGAAATCAGTATGTATCTTACCGGCTGCCTGTGGTGCCTTTGTACCTTTCTTTATAGTCCATGCACGGCACTCATCCTCTCCTGCTGTGAGGAAGGAAATCAGTCCGAGAAGTGAATAGCTGGCTGCTACAAGCTTATCGAGACCGCTTGACTCAACACCTAAATCCTCAAGGTACTCCTTCTTTTCGTCCTCATCGAGATCTGCAAGCTCCTGCTCAATCTGTGCACAGATAACAAATACCTCTGCACCCTCTTCCTTTGCCATCTCTCTTACCTTTGCAACATGCGGATTGCTTGCGCCGTCATCTGCGAGGTCGTCCTCTGATACATTTGCAGCGTAGATGGTAGGCTTTGCTGTAAGGAGATTATATCCCTTGAACCAAAGCTGTGCATCCTCATCATCAGGCACTTCAAAGGTTCTGGCCATCTTTCCGTCCTCAAGATGAGCCTTTACCGCCTCAACAAGCTCAAGCTCCTTTGCAAGTGTCTTGTCCATTCTTGCCTGCTTTGCAATCTTTGCAATTCGCCTGTCAAGAATCTCAACATCCGAGAAAATAAGCTCAAGATTGATTGTCTCGATATCTCTTGCAGGATCTACAGAGCCATCTACATGGATAATGTTTGTATCCTCAAAGCAGCGCACTACGTGTACGATTGCATCTACCTCACGGATATTTGCAAGGAACTGGTTTCCAAGTCCCTCACCCTTACTGGCTCCCTTCACAAGACCTGCGATATCAACAAATTCGATTGTTGCAGGTGTAACCTTCTTTGTGTGATAGAGCTCTCCGAGCTTTACGATTCTCTCGTCAGGCACTGAAACAATACCTACGTTTGGGTCGATTGTAGCAAAAGGATAGTTTGCTGAAAGCGCTCCTGCCTTTGTGAGTGAGTTGAATAATGTAGACTTTCCGACGTTCGGAAGTCCGACGATTCCGAGTTTCATGGTATATATATCTCCTTTAAATTGATTTCATATGTATTTTGTGTATCGGATGTTTGTTGATACAACTATGTAGTGTACCACATTAAGGAAGATTTGTACATAATTTTAACATACTCATCATCAAGCTTTTCAACAACCGCATCTATTTTTCACCAAGCCTTTCTGCTTTTGCAGCTTCTATATCTGCCTCCTTTGGCAATATTTCAAACAATGATTTTGCTACCTCTACCCTGTCCTGATGTGGATTTGTCAGTTTTGCTACTATTTTTCCGTTTTTTGAAATAAATATATCTTCCTTTTCAGATAACAATAAATATTTTCCAAGATTATTCTTGGCAAATCCTTTATTCTCCATCAATAAATGGTATCATATACACAGGCAGATAATTTATCCCATTCTCCCATTTATAGTCTTTTGTATGAACAACATATTTTTCTCTGATTCGGCTGCTAAATTTCTCACAAAATGCATCCAATGATTTATGCTCTCTGTAATTTCCGGATTTCACTTCAATAGGATTAATTTTAGTTCCATTTGATAGCAGGAAATCTATCTCGTACAAATGATTTGAAGTTTCACTTTTCATTGTGTAATAAAACAGATTGTTTCCTTTTGCTGTCAACATCTGTGCTACCGCATTTTCATAAACATATCCCAGGTTTGCTTCCAGCTTGTCTGACAACAGCTTATTATAGATTATATTATCCGTATATTTTTTATCCTTAAATGCAAGCGTAATAAACAGTCCAACATCTGATGTAAATAGCTTGTATCTGTCTATATCCTTTTCCAGAGACATTCCAACCCCGGGGTTGTTTGCATGATATGCAATATTTACAGTATATGAGCTGAGTATATCAGGTAATATCTCTCTCACTTGTTTTGCACGTACCCCTTCTCTCGCTTTTGACAACACATATCTTGATGCATTTTTACTAAGACTTGCCGGAATTGCATCATATATATCTCCTGCCAGTCCGGTTCCATCTATTTTTGTAAAATCCTCTTCATATAACTCAACAATCTCCCTTTTCGTTTCATCCACAATCTGAAGATTATTATGTTCCAGATAAGCTTCAATAGCCTGAGGCATTCCTCCGATTAGCATATACAATCTAAATTTACGCATCAAATTTCTATGCATCGCATTTCCTGCTGCTTTTTTATTTTTTAAAAGTAGTTTAATCGTCTCTGCTGTGATTTCGTCATCTATTGCCCACAAAAACTCTTCAAAATCCATAGGATACATAGATATCTTATGCTCTTCACTTGGTATTAATATATCCATCGTATTCTTTTTTATCGAAATCAATGAACCTGTTTCTATATATTTATATCGGCCATCAGCAACAAGATACTTGATTGCCTGTCTTGCTTTTGGCAAAAGCTGGACCTCATCAAATATTATAACGGATTCATTTTCATATAATCTCACACCGGTTAACTGCTGTAGCTGTAAAAAGAAGAAATCAAGCTCATATGTGTCATCAAATAAAGCAATAATATCCTTGCTTGTATGCGCAAAATCAATCAGGATATATGATTTAAATTCATTTTTAGCAAATTCTTCAACAATCGTCGACTTGCCGGTTCGCCTGGCACCTTTCACAAGAAGGGCATATTTGTCGCTTCGGTTGATTTTCCATTCAAGTATTTCATTATAAATTTTACGTTTAAATACATGTCTTTCCATATAAAAATCACCTCTTTGTTAATATTATATCCCGAATCCCCACTCGTGTAAACTGATATTTTACGCAAATCCCCATTCGTTTTACCCATAATCTTACGCAAATCCCCATTCGTTTCTTCCATCACAGTACTTTTTCACGAAAAAACCTTCCCACATATAACCTAATATGCAGGAAGGTTTTCACATTTTATTATTCACTTACCATCTCATCACACTTAATCTGCTCGATATGTATGGCAAGGTAGCCTGTCTCATTGTCCAAAAACTCATGATTTAAGTCCTTTCCAAGCTCCTTACATATCTCACCTGCCAGTGCGAATGACTCCGGATAATTTTTCTCGATAAACTGATTGAGATCAACCTTTAATTTTTCTCCGGTCGCGGCTCTTGATACCATGTGGCGGATATGGTTCATGAGGCGGTTGTAGGCCATAGTAGTGACATCTATGTGCTTTCCAATCTTTTTCTCTATAAATGTGGCGCATTTTCGAACTGCTGCCGCCATCTCCATGGCATCCGATACCTTTGAATTGTTTAAGGATGTATGAATATGAAGAGTAATGTAGCCGATCTCATCATCAATTATATCAATTTGTTTTTTATCCTTTAGTATGTGGCGTATATTCTCAGCTATCTTGTACTCCCTATAAAACATCACACGGATGTCGTCGTTTAAAGGATTGCTGATCTGTTCTTTGTTTTCCATACGCTTTACAGCAAATGCTATATGATCTGCCATAGGAAACAATATGCTTCTGTCTATATGTCCAAACTCATGCTCTGCATTATCGAGCAGTGTGTTTGCAATCTCAAGATACTCCGGCTCGATGGATTTTACTATGTCCTTTGCCGGACCTCTGTCCCTTGTCTGGGTCAGCTCATACAGTGAATCCTCTTCCGTTGGCTCGACAGACTGTGTAATTTTCTTTCCAAAACCCACACCCTTTCCGACTATAAGATATTCTCTTGCGCTCTTATCCTTTACCGCAAGCACTGTATTGTGATTTAAGACCTTTGTGATTCTGTACATATCATTCCCCTGACATTTTTATTACTTCTCGTAGGTATCAACTGCGTAGAGAGGCTCCCCCGCCTTAATCGGTCCATCTGTGATGAGACGGATTTTCTGATTATCTTTTAGCTCTGTGCAGATGACAGGAGTTGTAACTGATGGTGCGTTTGCCTTTAAGTAGTCAAGGTCAAGCTTCATGAGCACATCGCCCTTATTAACATGGCATCCTGCCTCAACCTGTACGTCAAAGCCTTTACCCTCGAGCTTTACTGTATCAATTCCTACATGGATTATCATACCAATTCCTGAGTCGGTTGTAAATCCCAAAGCATGCTTTGTATCAAAAACGAATAAAACAGTTCCATCCTCAGGTGCTACAACCACGCCCTCCTCAGGTGTGACTACTGCTCCGTCACCCATCATTTTGCCGGCAAAAGCCTCATCCGGTGCTGTTGAGAGGTCTGCTGCTATTCCTGTCATAGGGCTTGAGATGATAACTGTGCTTGTCGGCTCTTTGGTGTCAGCAGCGTCCTGTGCTTTATCTGAAACGGTGCTTGAATCTTCTGTTTTTGAATCAGTGGCCGAAGCTGCATTTTCGTTCTTCGCTTCATCTGCGCCTTCTGTATTATTTTCTGCTGCATCATCCTCGAAATGCTCCTCTGTCACACTCGCAAGATAATCCTCCAGATCTGATTTTATCACTGTTACTCTTGGTCCATATATAATCTGTACGCCCTGTCCCTTGTGTACGACTCCTGATGCTCCTGTTGATTTAAGAAGCGCATCGTTTACCTTTTCTGGGTCAATTACTGTGATACGAAGCCTTGTTGCACAGCAGTCCACATCCGAAATATTTTTCTTTCCGCCAAGACCTCTTGTGATTGCTTCACTCATGGCATCCTCCGATGCCACCCCATCGTTCTGCGCTTCTTTTCTGGCATTTACATCTGCTTTCGTATAAAGCTTGGTTTCTACATCATCATCCTCACGGCCCGGAGTCTTGAAATCAAACTTCTTTATAAGGAAGCTGAAAATAAAGTAATACAGTAAGAAATATACTATTCCCACCGGGATCACGAGCATCCAGCTTGTCTTTTCATTTCCCTGTAATATACCAAACAGGAAGAAATCAAGTAATCCTCCTGAGAAAGTAAGTCCTACAGCGATGTTTAAAATATGTGCTATCATGTATGCGCTTCCTGCGAGCACTACCTGTACTGCAAAGAGAGCCGGTGCTACGAAAAGGAATGAGAACTCAAGAGGCTCTGTGATTCCTGTAAACATACATGCAAGTGTTGCAGAAAGTAAAAGGCTTCCTGCCTGTTTTTTCTTTTCCGGCTTTGCACATTTATACATTGCAAGTGCTGCTCCCGGAAGACCGAAAATCATGAAAATGAACTCTCCCGAGAAATATCTTGTGGCATCGGCACTGAAATGTGCGATGTTTGCAGAGTCAGCAAGCTGTGCGAAGAAGATGTTCTGTCCACCCTCAACCATATGTCCTGCAACCTCCATCGTTCCACCGACTGCTGTCTGCCAGAACGGCATGTAAAATACATGGTGCAGTCCGAATGGAATAAGAGCTCTCTTTATAATACCAAAGAGAAGTGTTCCGAAATATCCTGTTCCTGTCACCACTCCGCCGAGTGCATAGATTCCGTTCTGCACTGTCGGCCAGATAAAATACATTAAGATTCCTACAAAAAGATATGCCACTGTTGAAATGATAGGCACAAATCTTGTTCCACCGAAAAATGACAATGCATTCGGCAGCTCAATCTTGTAGAAACGGTTGTGCAGTGCTGCCACTCCAAGTCCTACGATAATTCCGCCAAACACGCCCATCTGCAGTGACTGGATACCACATACTGATGTGATGGTTCCATCAAGCACATCCTTTGCAATACTTCCGTCTGCAAGGATTTTTCCGGAAATCTTGAGCATCGCATTGATTGATACATTCATAACAAAGTATGCTATGACTGCTGAAAGTGCTGACACCTCTTTTTCCTTCTTTGCCATTCCGATTGCTACTCCGACCGCAAAAATGAGCGGAAGGTTATCGAATATGGCACTTCCGACCGCATTCATGATTACAAGAAGTGCATGGAGTATAGTCTTATCTCCGAGCAGCCACTGTAAACCATAGGTCTCAATTGTTGTGGTGTTGGTGAATGAGCTTCCTAGTCCTAAAAGCAAGCCTGCTACCGGAAGGATTGCGATTGGAAGCATGAAGCTTCGTCCTACTCTCTGCAGGACACCAAAAATTTTGTCTTTCATGAGCTTTTCCTCCTATAAATGCAGGGTATGTACCGATTTGCACCTATCATTCTTTTTGTTCCAGCGACAAAAAGGAGGCACTTATCATACACTAACCCTGTTAAAAGTTATGTACGACAAATGCCTCCCTAAAAGTAACACGTCTGCTTAAGTTTATATCACAGAAGCCTTATTATTTCAACACAATTTTCCTTACGAGTTTATTTTTTGTTAATCATGCTGTTTTTATACATATTTTTTTGTGAATTATGTCTAATGTCTTTTTTCTCCAGATGCCTCCATGTTTCCACTATCATAAAGCATTCTTCCCCTGTGATGCCCTCTGATGAATACACAGCCTTTTGTATGATGCGCATGTACTCGTCCCAATGGATTCCGCAATAATCCGGTCCGCAGTATTTTTCCTTCAGGTTAGCCAGATAAAGCTCATCTGTCCTGTTCTTTGAAGGATGTCCCAGACCTTTGTAGATGCGGTTGTTTATCATTATTGCTACCCTGCTGTAACGGCCTTTTTTCACCCTTTTTGCAAGTCTTGCTTCCCACAAAATATTTCTTCGCCTTTTGATATAAACTATGATGGCTGTAAGTGCAGTCAGAAAAATCACACAGAGTGAGGTTTTTAAAATCACCGGTGGTATATGAAGTCTCTTTTTTGAGTTCTGAGCATCTGTACGTTTATCCGCACCTGACTGTGAACCATAAGCCTTCTCACTGCCATCACCTGATGTACTGTTTGCTGCAGCTTTTGATGTATCATCTTTTGCTGTGTCATCATTTTCTGCATCTGTATTTTTTATATCTTCATTTGCAGCATCTTCATCTGCCGCAGTATCATTCATATGCTCACTATCATTATAAGCAGCACCGGTGTTTGTTTTCTTTCCGTTGACACCAATATAGTCAAACGGATTCTCACCTGTCACATACTCAAAATATCCCGGTGTCATCTCCACCGGAATCCATCCGAAATCATCCAGATATATTTCAACCCAGGCATGCGACTGCGAATCCTTCACCTCACATATATCCTCATCATTTTCACCGGATTTGAAGCTGTCCTCCTTTGCACAATATCCGCTTACATAACGGCATGGAACGCCCATCTGTCTGAGTATCATCGTGCCAGCCGATGCAAAATGCACACAAAAGCCCTGTCTGCTATTTGAGAGGAAATTTTCAACTACATCCTTACCGCCTGTGGAAGGAGGATTTTTGCTGTACTTAAAATTCTTCGATGTCAGAAACTGCTGCACCAGCTGTGCTGCCGCAATCCTGTTGGCATCATTTTCTCTTATATAGCCTGTGTACATCATATTGCTTGTGAGCTGTCCTGTCCTAAGAAGCCACTTTGCATCTTCCGCAACAATCCCGTCACCACCCTGCTTTGCAGTATAGTTTTCCATTACATAATTATTGTATGCCGCATAGAAATCATTGTTGACCTCAAGAGGCTGCTCGGGCTCAAGGCTGGACGTTTCCAGACTACCATCGAAAAAGCCGGGACACGCCGACACCTCGATAGTCTTTGTCCCTTTATCCTTTGTGATAAAAAAGTCTTCGTCAAAATCTATATCACCCTTGGCATCTATACTGTATGGGTCTATACAGTACGGTAAATAGGCGTATTTGGTGGAAAGCTTCTTCATCGTGATTGTATACTTTTCGGTGGCCGGATTGGTCTCATCATCATAATAACCATCGAGCAGCGTTGCTAATCCGATTGTAGTCTGCCAGGCTGTCATCCTTGAAGCATCATGATACTCTTTTTCCATCCCGGAAAAATCAGACTTTTTAATCCATCTGCCATTCTCATAGGTATCACCGTAGAAGCTTCTCAGATAAATATTAGAAGGTACTCCTGCCTTTGCTTCTACCGTCATCACTGTTTTTTCACTGTAGCTTGGATAGTGATTACTAACCGTGCCATCCTGTAAATCAATCCCCACGCTGAAGAATGATTTTACGCTGCCCTCCAAATCTTTTTGAAAGGCAAGCATCTGCGGCTTTTTATCGGCAAGCGTATCAGCAAGAGGTTTAAATGTAAATACACATATGAAAAGTATTGCTGACACTGCTGCCATATATAAAAAAGACGACGCTATCCTTAAAACCTCATTGCCCTGTGCACTGCCATTTGCATCATATCCTGCCACTGTGCGTGCGTTGCCATCTGCGATAAGACACCAGAGTGTACACAGCGTGAGCATAACAACCTCGCTGACACTTGGGCTTTTGCCTATGCACAGCTGTACCGCAAGCATAAGCGTTGGAAATAATGTGAGCATGCGTCTTCTTTTAATTTGAACCGCCAGTGTCACCAGCAAAAGCATAACTATAAACGACACAAAGCCAACAAATGCCCCCGCAAAGGCTTTATCGCCCTTTGGACAGACAAACGAAGTGCCATAGTACACATTTATTATCTCAAGATACCTGCCCTTTACATACAAAAAGCCGTCTTTTATATGCTCTGCAGCCTGCCAGTTTGCAATAAACACTCCAAGCAGAAATACAAGCAGCAGCCCCGTATTTATCGCATGGCGCACCCATTTTCTTGTGTCAAGCGATGTAAGCCTGTTTATAAAGCCGCTTATCACCGAAAAAATAAACAGCCACACATACACATAATATGGGCATCTCACATGTGAAACGGTCGTATTCACAACAGACACTGCACACACCGTAAGAAGTACTGCTGCAGCTGCATTGGCAAGTTCAGTAAGCAGGACACCAAGCACTGTAAATGCATTATTATAATCAGGCTTTATCTCATTTGCGTCAGATCTCTGCCATCTGCTTTTCCTAAATGACAATCTCGTTTTTTTCATCCGCTCTGCCAACTATCTCCTCTCCCCTTTTTATCTGAAGTCTTCCGTCCACGCTAAGCAGACACACAAGCTTTTCTGCCCGGTACTTTTCCTCATACAAAAAAAGCGCATCATTTTTTGTATCCGGCTTTATTTTAAGAAAACTGTTCAAAAATATGTAAAAGCCCTCCTCGTCATCCACTCTGGCTCTCACAATATCGTTTATGGCGTTATCATACCACGCCACATAATGAGAGCATTTTTGATCCATAAGCGAAAAGGAAAGTGAGACAAGAAGCTTCATAAAAGCATCCGCCTGTCTGCCCTTCTTTATTCCCCTTAAATCTGCTACTATGGCCACCGCACATGCCTTTGGCAGGCTGTTCTCCTTTACCATCAGCTCATCAGTCCTTGCAGAAAGCTTCCAGTGCACACTCTGCAGCCTGTCACCATTTTGAAACTCTCTGACATCAAACAGCTCCGACGGATCATATCCCGGTCTTAAATCATCATAGATATCAGAATCCCCAAAGAAATTTCTTACTCTGTCCGTTATCCTCACAGGAATCTCATCAATCTGCGGCATCACCTCAACATTTGCATATTTTTTAACTCTTTTCGTGACATAAAAAAGCCTCGAAAAATCATATAGCTTTATCCTTACAAGCTCAAATTCATAATTGCCGCACAGGTTTACGCTGTACAAAAAATCACTGCCTCCTGACAGCCATTTTGTACTTTTTTCGCCGGATAAATTATTTTTCACCGTTACACGGTATTTAACACCATCGAAGCCTGCCTCCTTCAGCCTGCAGGAAAGACTCACCCTGATACTCTCGCCCTGTGTGGCGATAGCTATCGGAATGTTTATAGCTGCCACTGCCCGGTGCGCCTTTACAAGCAATGCTATAAATGTCAGCACCATAAACACACACATAAAGCAGCCAAGCAGTGCCAGTGCAGCATTACCGTATATCATCGACATATAAAAAACTATTGCCGCAGTAATTATTCCTATCAAAAAACTAATCACGATTACCTGCCTTTTTCACATAAGTTGTCGGCTGTTTAACAGCCTTTAGTATCTCATCTATCACTGAAAGCTCTGATACGTGTGATACTCTCGCCTTGGTATTCAGCACGATTCTGTGCTTTGTCACATCCGCAAATACAGAAACCACATCAGATGGTATGACATAGCTTCGCCCACTCAGATACGCATACGCCTTTGCCATCCTAACACACGCAATCGTACCTCTCGGACTCACTCCCAGCTCAATGTACGGACTTGTCCTTGTCGCATCAACCAGATCCACAATGTACGAGTAAATACTGTCATGTATAAACACCTGCTCAACCTCTCCCTGCATCTCAACAAGCCCCTGTGCATTCATAACAGGCTTTATCGTATACTCATCAGCCTTCACACTTTTGCCCTTTGCGATATCCACCTCTGCATCATGTGAAGGATATCCCATGCTCATACATATCATAAACCTGTCAAGCTGTGACTCCGGCAACAGCTGTGTACCGGCGCTGCCCTTTGGATTTTGAGTGGCCATCACTATAAACGGCTCCGGGACCTTCCTGCTTATTCCATCCACAGTGACATTTCCTTCCTCCATAACCTCCAAGAGCGCAGACTGTGTTTTGGGACTTGTTCTGTTAATCTCATCTGCCAGAAACAGATTACACATCACGGCACCCTCGCGGTACACAAACTCTCCGGTCTGCTTCTGATACATAGAAAAGCCAAGTATATCAGCAGGCAACACATCCGGAGTGAACTGTACTCTGTGATTCACAAGCGCCATCGCCCTTGAAAAAGCTACTGCAAGCGTAGTCTTTCCCACTCCCGGCACATCCTCAAGCAGTATATGTCCACCTGCCAAAAAGGCAGCAAATGCCTTGATGATACAATCATCCTTGCCCTTTACTGCCTTTTTTACTTCGTCTATCACTAACTGTGCATTATTCATTTGTCTTATCCCCCGGTTAATCATTTTAAACTGCCGATGATCATCTTCATCATCTTATTCATAAATAGCTATATATATTTTACATATTTAGTATCAATATTTCAACTTTTATCACTTAAATTAAACAATTCTTAAAATTAATCATCTCTGCTGCTACACTGTTCCGGTGATGACAAGTGTGCTCTCACCCGGTGTGACAACCCACGCTCCTGTTGTGCTATCCTGTGTATAGGTTGCAGCCGGAACAGTGATTGCACCTGCCGTGCTCGAAAATGTGCCTGTCGTCTCATTGTAAGTGTAATCTGTAGCTGCAGTCCAGGCTGTGCCGTTTAATGCGGCTGTAAGATTGTTCAAAACCGGAGCAAATGTGTCTGTTATAACCACGCCTGTGGTATTGGTTGCCGCAACGCTTCCGTAGTTTTGAATCCTGAAGGTATAGGTCAGTGTACCGTTTTCCGTCACAGGAACAGGGCTTACTGACTTAGTAATTGCAAGATTTGGCGCAGCCTCGGCATTTACTGTCTCTGCTGCTGTGACCGGAGTGATTCCGGTGCCACTAACTGTAGCAGTGTTTGTGACTGCAGCCTCTATGCCAAGAGGAGCATACTCATTTAACGCTGCCTCATAGATGACAGTTGCATTGCCACCTGCCGGTACACTTATGCCTGTGATGCTAAGAGGCGGTCCCTGGGTTACTGCAGGCGCTGCCTGGAGTGTGCCGTTTGTATAGTATTTTGCGGTGTTATTCACATAGGTTAATGGTACAAGAGTGTTGGTGTTAAAGGTATAAGCACCTAGATTGTCAGAAAGTGTCAGACCGTTTATCGCGGTATTTCCGGAGTTTACGATGCTCACCACATAGGTTATTGTATCGTTTTGATTGTAGGTGTTTTTGACTGCTGTTTTCGTAGCAGAAAGCACCTCCAGTATTTCTCCGACTGCTATATTTGAATTGGCTACATTGTTGCCATAACGAAGCTGTGCCTGATTAGTAAATCGTGCCATATATTTTCCATCCTTTCATATATTCAGGTATGGTTTAATATATGACACAAATCTACAAATGACACAGATTATTTACTGTCCTGTTTATTTTTCTCCACATCAGCCTTTTTGATAAGCTCTAGAAGCTTTTCAAGCTCTTCCTCATCCACGCCGGTGTAGCCAGAAAGCTCACTAAGGCTCGGCTCGAAACCCTTATCGGATTTTAGTTTCTCCACTGCACGGTTTACCAATGAAACCTTTCCTACCACAGTATTCTCGCTCTCATCCTCACCGGTCTGCACCCTGATACACTCTTTCATAGACTCCTCTATGGCATCCAAAAGCTCTTTTTCCACATCTATCTCATCCCCGCAGCCGCAGAGCTCAGTAAGGCACATGAAAAGTCCCATGTTTCCCTCCTGTACTACGTCCTCAAAGCCCTCTGATGTAATAGCAAGCTTCTTTGCCATGGCAAGCACACTTTTGAGCCAGAAATTTGATATAGTGTGTATCACACTCTCATCACCTGCGAGCAGCTTTTTGTACATATCGTCCTGCTCGGCTTTTGTGTAATCAGGTATCTCTTCAAGCTCCTCAAGATACATCCTAAACATAGGTGAATCCGGTATGAGGCTGTCCTCGTCTATATCAGGCTCAGCTTCATTATCCTGCTTGGCCTTATTATTCTTTCCACCTGCTATGGCAGCCATCGAATCTCCTTCTGAGTAAATTACATTGTTCAATGCAGCATTTTCAGACGATTCATCCCCATGTAATTCGTCCTCATGTGATTCATCCTCATAATCGCCTGCACTCTCATTCTCCTGCTCATGCGGTGTGATGAGAAATTCAAATACCATATCCTCCTGCGCCTTATTAAGCTCCATATCCTTAAAATAAGACATGATTTCATCTCTGCCTATCGGCTCCGCTGATGTCCTGATAATCTCGGCCACGCTCTGCACTGTCTCTATAAAGGTATTCTGGTCTAACATATTTTACACTCTCCTGTCTGATTTTCAAAAACTACATAACTATATCAATCCCTGTATAAAAATAAACAAAATTAAAAGCGGCAGTATGAACTGAAAATACGGCTTAAGCTTCCTTGAAATCTTAAGTCCTGATCCTGTATTTGCCTCATCTATATACTTATCAAAGCCCCAGCCCCACTTTGTCACACAAAAAAGCAGATAAACCAGTGAGCCAATCGGGAGAAGCAGATTGCTTACCATAAAGTCCTCGCTGTCAAGCACATCCCTGCCTCCTATGAGGTGCAGATTACTCCACACATTGTATCCAAGTACACACGGCATACTTGCAATAAGTATTATCACACCATTTATTAGCGCAGCCTTGTTTCTGGACCAGCCAAACATATCAATGGCAAACGACATGATATTCTCAAATACCGCAATAACGGTTGAAAAGCTGGCAAAGGTCATAAACAAGAAGAAAAGACAGCCCCATATGCGGCCTCCCTGCATATTTACAAACACATTTGGCAAAGTGATAAAGATAAGGCTTGGTCCTGCGTCTACCTCCACCCCATAGCTGAAGCAAGCCGGGAAAATGATAAGGCCTGACATTATAGCTACAAATGTATCAAGAGCACATATTTTGGCACCCTCACCTGCAAGAGTGCAATCCTTTCCCATATAGCTGCCGAATATCTCCATTGCGGCCACACCCAGACTCAGCGTAAAAAACGCCTGATTCATGGCTGCTGTTATTACATTCTTTATTCCAATTTCAGAGACCGCATCCAGATTTGGAACAAGATAGAATTTCACTCCTTCCAAAGCCCCTGAAAGTGTGATACTGTGCACCGCAAGGACAATGATAAGCAAGAGCAGAGCACTCATCATAAATTTACTGATTTTCTCGAGCCCATTCTGCAGACCACGGCTGCACACCAAAAAGCCAAGCACAACCGTAACTATCATCCAGAAAGCCATCTGCTTGGGGTCTGCAAGCATGTTTCCAAATGCAGCTGCCGTGTCATCAGTATTCATGCCTGATGTAAAATCTCCCTTTAGGAATTTAAAGAAATACGCAACCATCCAGCCTGAGACTGTTGTGTAATACATCATGAGCATGTAGCAGCCAAGCATGGCTATCCATCCGTGAATATGCCATTTACTGCCCTCTTTCTCAAGAGCCTTGTAGCTCATCACAGCACTTTTTCTGCTGGCTCGGCCTACAGCAAGCTCCATCGTAAGCACCGGAAGCCCCATGCATACCAGAAATATAAGGTAAAACAGTACAAAAATACCGCCACCGTTTTGACCTGTCACATACGGAAAACGCCATACATTGCCTATGCCTATAGCGCATCCTGCACTTACCAGTATAAATCCCAGACGTGATTTAAATGATTCTCTTTTCATATTTATATATCTCCTATTGTTATTGCGTTACGTTATCCCCCTGCTGTGAGCATTGACTATTGCTTTGTGCTTTATTACTCTCCTCAAAGACTCGCAGCTCCTTTATTGCCTGTCCACCCATCAGATAGAGAATACCTGTATTGAATATAGTCATAAGGCCGATTCCTACATCTCCGAGATCCCAGACAAATGTGTATGCCGCGATACCGCCTACAAACAGCATAACAAGAGCCAGCACCTTGTACATGGTCTGTGAAATCCAGTTATCCCCAAACAGGTACGCAACATTACTCCTTGCATAAAAAAGTATACCAAGGAAGGTTGAAAAGCTGAATAAAAACAATGTGACTGCTATAAAAATAACTCCAAAATCTCCAAGATGATACCTCATAGCTGACTGTAATAAATCCATGCCCTCTTTCCCTGCCACTATATTCTCCGGTGCAGTGAGCATGATCATTGCCGTACAGCTGCAAATCACTATCGTATCTATAAATACACCGAGCGCCTGCGTCAGTCCTGCCTTTACAGGAGTATCGCACTCTGCCGCCGCTGCAGCGCATGGAGCTGAGCCTGAGCCTGCCTCATTTGAAAAAAGACCTCTCTTTACACCGTTCATGAGCACCGCTCCAAAGCCTCCCGCAGCCACCTGCCTGATACCGAAGGCTTCCTCAAATATCCTTGAAAAAACCGATGGCATCATGCCTATATTTTTAATTATGATAAAAATGGTTATGGCAAAATAGCACACCGCCATGATAGGAACAACTATGTCAAGCACCTTTACCGTAGCATTTTTCCTAAGCACAATGACAGCGGCCACTGCAACTAAAATTACGGTAGTGTAAATAGGTGGTATGCCAAATGCATTTTCAAATGATGATGTAACTGAATTGCTTATAACCTGACTTATGCCACACCAGCAGATTAGTCCGGATATAGCAAACAAAACAGCTATAATAACATGTTTTTTCTTTTTGCCTGATTTATCCTCAAAGTAATGGTGTATGTAATACGCCGGACCTCCACGATAGCCTGAGTACAATGGATCCGGCTCCTTGTGAAGCTGTGCCAGTGTAGCCTCCACAAAAGCCGTGGATGAACCTATAATGGCTGTTATC
>ERZ779937.276-NODE-276-length-24901-cov-4.184738_pt1 | contig 24901 bp, 24 predicted proteins | sample MGYA00511185_ERZ779937 | MGnify/ENA primary metagenome ERZ779937 (study PRJEB29588, sample SAMEA2147216) | human gut metagenome | biome: human gut; feature: human-associated habitat; material: faeces | place: Denmark | collected 2008/2010 ... | reverse complement strand
CGTGTAGGGAGTGTTCTTTATTGTCGGAAGCTCAAACTTATTATCAGAAGCACGATGGTGAATCGGCACCAAAATTGACCGATTTTGTTCATCGAACTGAAACGAATGCGGTAATTCAACAACTTCTGCCGATTTTGCCTTGATATGGATGCAGACAATCTTTCTTGTGCCATTCTTGAAATCGACTACAAATGTGCCTCGTCTTTGCGTTTCAGAATAATACACGACACGTTCAAGGTACTTTTTGAATAGACGTGCCTTGTCCTCAATAGAAAAGTTGTCAAGTGTTTCAATGGCTACATCGTTGGCTAATTCCGCTTTTGAGACTTCTTTTTGATGCCGTTCTGCTTTCAACTGTTTTATTTCATCCTCTGCACCTGAAATAAACTTTTCCTTGTTCTCATATTGTTGTTGCTGATGAAGAAGCAGGGTCGGATTGGTCAATATCCTGATACTCTCCAAAATGGATGCCTGCTCTGATTTTGCAGTGGAGATGTCAGCATTGAGCGATTGGATTTTACTCGTGAGATTGTCTATTTCTTTGGTTATCTTGGTAATTTTCTCATTGCTCATTTCCATGAACTCATCTTTGGCAATGGCTGTCTTTACGATTACCCATATTGTTTTTAATGCAATATCTGCATTGACACCACCATTGGCACAAATGGTTTCATCATATTTGTTCTTTTTGACAGCACAGCGATAATAACGCAACCCCGTACCTGTTTGTCTAACAATATACATGTTTTTTCCACATGGACATTTCAGGATATATCTCAAAGCATTGTAGTTCACTCCATTGTTTGGAGCATCTACAATCCGATTCTGATTAAGGATGGCTTGTACCTTATCCCATGTTTCTTCTGCAACCAACGCATCACCCTTACGTTCTATTAGCTCTCGCCTTGTCTGCTCTGTCTTGTTCTTGCCGTCACGGTTTGGCATAATACGCCACACACCCTTGTAGCATGGATTATGCAATATGCGATATATATTCTCTGAAAAGAAATCATTGCCCTTTACTGTCTTTATTCCACGTGAAATCATTTCATGCTGAATCTCTTTTGCAGTCAAACCATCAATGCACATCTTAAATATCTCTTGAACAATAGGAGCATTCCCATCACGTATCAATATGGATTTTGGTGTTTTCCCTCTGACATAGTTCGGATTAGGCACAGCAGAATAGCCAAAAGGCACAACACTACCCTTGCACATCAATTCCTCCGATTGGAGAAAGCAGCGTACTTTACCACTTCTCATACGCTCGGTTATCTTCAAACGTTCAGCCCTTGCATATTCTGCGGCAATGGCTATTCTCATAATATCCACAAGGTCTAATACCTTACCACCTTTATAATGTGCTTTGGTGTCAATGAATATCACATCCAATCCATTCTGCAACAGACTGTTCACATCATTCATTACAGACAATATCTCCGTTTGTCTTGATAAACGACTTAATTCGCTGACAACGACCACATCTGCATCATCAGCAGTCAAAGTCAGGAGTTTTAGGTAACTTGGTCTGTTCTTGACAGCACCACTTATGCCCTCATCTTTAAGGACATCAACCAAATTATAGCCATTATCCTTGCAAAATTCCTCAATCTGCAAACGCTGTCGTGCCGCATCTTGCGCTGTTGTGGAAACACGAATATATCCTATGGCTCTTTTCTTCTTCTCCATAATTCTTATAACGGTCAGCAACGGATAGCTGAATTGCTACCTTTATAACCACGCAACAAAGATACTAATAAATAGTTACACCCACAAATCACAGTTGTATGCTGATTTGGTCAATTCGAAAAAACGAGAGACAGCGAATAAGATTTCGTTGAAATAATATAACTCTTATCTTATCTATAACAGGTTATATCTGATAAATCTATCGGATATGACCTGTTTTTATGTTTGCTTTATCTGACAGAATCGCTATCTTTGAAGAAAATTGAGTCTTTAAATGAATAACTACAGCTATGATAAAAATATATGGAATGGAAACTTGTCCGGATTGTACGTATGTAGAAGAGCAAGTAAAAGGTAATAACCAATATGAGGTCATCGATATTGGTCAACACGTAAGAGATTTGAAAGCATTCTTGAGATTACGGGATCATCATCCGGCCTTTGATGAAGCCAAAAGTGTTGGAGCCGTTGGAATTCCTTGCTTTGTATTGGAAGACGGTACGGTTACTTTGAATCCAGAAGATGCCGGATTACGTTCACGTCCTATTAATGAAGGAGCAACATGTAATATTGACGGAAGCGGTTGTTGATTATGGCACAGAAAATTCTTTTCCTTCATGGTTTCTTTGCATCAGGTACATGTATCCCAGCTCTTGCCTTAAAAGAATATTTCAGCGGTAAGGCAACAATCTTGAGTCCAGACTTACCCCTGCATCCACAGGAAGCTATCGACTTTATCCAAAGATTGTGCAACCAAGAACAACCTGATATATTGGTAGGAAACAGTAATGGCTCGTTTTTGGCACAGATAGTAGCATCTAAAAACAATATCCCTGCTTTACTCGGAAATCCCCATTTCGAAATGACAAGCTTCCTGATGGAACGTATTGGTTCGCATGAATACAAATCTCCACGAGCTAACGGAAACCAGCAGCTTGTCATTAACCAAACATTGATTGATGAATTCGCAGAACTTCAACAGCATCAATGGGACAATTGTCAGGTAGCCAACCAAGAAAATATATGGGGGATATTTGGTGAGAATGACCATCTGGCACACTTTGAGCCTTTATTTTTAATGCATTATAAATATTCATACCACTTTCCTGGCGGTCATACTCCAACAGCTGAAGAAGTACAAATGTATTATGCGCCATTAGCGGAACGATTATTAGAATTATAGCATAACTTATCATATAATATAGAAAGAATACCACTTTTGTTTATTATATGAAAAGTTATAAATTCATGTCTTATATTCAATCCCATAAATTAATCCGCCCCTATCCCATCTGAACACTTCTTACTTTCCAATAATAATCAAACTATTTATGACAATTAGTGACGTTTGATGAAGTCTGATGTCACTCTTGTCATTTTCTGATAATACATAATCAGTAAACATTACCTTTGCTTACGAACAGTTAAACATATGGCTTATGTATTTGAAGAAATTTGAATATTTTATTTTAGATTCTAGTGTAGCTGGAACATTACTTCTTATGGCACTTGCTATACGCATTGAAGCAATCAATGCAGGCTTTGATCAGTTCAGCTCAAATATTATTTTTATATCGGTCTTTATAATATCTACAGGATTATATATATCAATGCAAATTGCATTATATGAGATAATTATATATTTATGTCATCATAGCAAATCTTTGTCTATCCATGAACATCTTAATGATTCTGTGATTGCACCAGAACAAGCATTTATGGAATATGAAAAACTCCGTTCGAATACTATTATAGAACAGAAACGTACGAACGATAAAAAGCTAGAGTTAGTACATATATACATCCATCAAACGATGGCTGCTTACACAAGCCAAGAAAATCTGCAGCGTCTCTGTGCTTATATTTCAGATTTCTTTCAGGATAAAACTGCTATCGATATTATTCCTATAAAAGTAGATTCAAAATTGAAAGCTATAGATGTTATGCATTTGGGTTGGAACATAGGTAAAGCATTAGGTAAACGACGTTCATATACAGCAGAATTCATTAAAAAAGTATTTGCTGATACCATGAAAGAAAATGAAATCAACACGATAATCAAAAAGATGTCTCACTCAGAAACAGAATGCCTGATTAAATTAAATCCAGATATAATTCAATAAATCAGACTTTATATTCATAAATACTGCATCAACAAATATTAATCCTCAAAAGCAAAAACAGATAGTATGACAAAAGAACCTATCACATTCGACAAGCTTCCGCAGGCTGTAAGCTATTTAACAGAACAAGTAGAGAAAATTTACCAATTAGTTGAAACCCTACAACCACAGAAACTTGATCATCAGCATCAACTAATTGACATAGATAAGGCTAGCATACTTATCCAAAAATCAAAACCGACAATCTATAGACTTGCTCGTACAGGTCTCATCCCAACCTATAAACGTGGTAAAAAATTATATTTCTATGAGGACGAACTCCTTAAATGGATAGAGGCTGGCAAAAAACAAAGCCAACCTCTATCCTATCAGGAACAATCCGCACAAATACTTAAGGGGATGAAACGCAAACCTAGAAATGGGGTTAATATATTAGGGGATTAATTAAGTTTAGATATAGTTTTTTCACCTGGTTTCATTTGATGCAATATGTAAAGATTCTGATCTATGTTACTAATTAGATTCTGTATATTCGTTTTTACAACATCAGTATTACCTTTTTCAGCTTCTGTTGTTTCCTCTGTTTTAGGTTCAGATGAACAGAAAAGAATAATTTGTTTATTTATATTAGCACAAATCTGAAAAAGAGTTTTTAAATCAGCTTCTTTTATTGAATGTTGGCACGGTTCGTCAAATACCAAAAATCCAGGATGTTTAATTCCTATATTAATAATACTAAGATAATATGCCCAAATAGAACGCACAAAATCTGAAGCTGAAGATACAGAACGAAGATGCTCTTCATACTGTTCTACCTCTGCTTGTGGCAAATATAAATAATTGGAATTTTTTTCATCTAATAATAACGAAACACTCTGCAGATTATTGCTCTTATATCCCAGCTTTTTCAAAAATTCCTTAAATTGATATTGTAATTTGTTTAATACTAAATTATCCGACTCATCTTTATGTAATTGGAATTCAGATAATTTCTTTTTATTTTCATCAAATGTAGTTTTCAATGGCCACATATCATTAATCATTGTCATTATTTGCTGATTTACAATAACATAATTATTCAATTTTATTTTCAATTCAGCTAATTCCATCATATCACTTTCTGAAGGAATTGTATTATTATCCGAGACTTCTACATATGCTGTATTAAGTTTCTCTTTTTCTATTCCTAGTATCTTTTTATAGTACGATAAATATATATTTTTTTCATCAATACTTTCATTTAAACTTTCTAATATGCCTTGAAGAAATCTTCGTTGAGTATTTAAATAATGAATATTTCTATTAAGATCCTCGTTGGTAACATTAATATATCCTAAATCAGTTACGTCTATATCACGATGGCAAGTTGGACATTTTCTCATATGTCCACCGTTTATAAAATTTGACACTTTCTCAATATTCCTGTTACGACTGATTTCTTCATCTATAGCTATCAATTGTTTTTCTATAGCTGTTTTTTTGTTTATATCATCTTGCAATTTTTCAACAAAGTCTGCATATTGTTTCTCCTTTGTATGAAATATAGATAATTGCTGATTATACGAATTAAATCGTTCTTCATCGGTTTTTCTAGTAAAAGAATTCAAATAATCTATTCGTTGTTTCATTCTTTCTATTACTTCAGCCAAAGTTCCTTCTTCCCCTATAACACCAATTCTTAATTTGCATTGAAAATCAACTTGTTTTGAGATATCTGAATTCAATCCTATTATAACAAGGTTATTATATGTTAAACGTTGAAATATATCTTTCACTCGTTTAGTCCATTCATCTTTAATTTTATCATTCTCATTTTTAAGTGACTTATAAGTTGCTATAGTTTTATCCATATTAATTCCCAATGCATATTCCACTATACGCTGCTTAGGCTGAATAAAATTATATCCCCTAATAGTTGCAAAATAATCAGTCCAACCTCTAGTTTGTTCGACAAAATTCAATGCAAACAATGTTGTCAAATAAAGCGTATATTCCCCTGAATTTTTAGTTGGAATCTTTATTAAATCTAATCCTCCAAATTGAGCTAGATACTGGAAATAACCAAAAGGCAAATTCTCATTATGATCATCCTGCGAGTGAACATAATATTCAGTATATGGAACTTCATCTGTAATTTCCTCTTTTTTACATTCCCAAATTTGTATATTTTTAAAATCTTTTCGCTGCCCCAATTTAACAAAACGTTTAACAGTTATTGTTTTACCTTCACCATTGGAAAGTTGAGCAATAACGTAAGAATTTTCCACTTGCATTTGTGTAGGTTCTAATGCCTGGTCAGAATATACAAAATTTTGATATACACTTCTATCCATTGCAAGCGTATTTTGCTTACCATCAATAATTTCCTCAACACCTAATATATAATACAAACACTTAGCCAAGCTTGTTTTTCCAGAGGTATTATCTCCTGCAATAATATTTAGCCCTCTTTTTAAAGTAAATATTCTTCCAAACTTTTCTATTTTTTCACTATTTGCTTTTTTAGCATCAATAATAATGCCAATCATATCAAAATAAATCATCTGTCCAAATGTAATTTATATTGTCAATTTTATTATCTGGGATTTTAGCTATTTCAGAAAGGCCTTCTTCTATTTCTTTGTATAAATCGAATTTACGCAAAGAACGAAGCAATGATAGACCCTGTAAAGTAATTATATATCTAGAATATGAGACACCATCTGCCACTTGTTCAATCCATCCTCTTTGTTCTGCATTAGCCAAAATTATTCTCAATTGATTATCAGGTGTAATAGGAATACTAGATATTGTACCATGTTTTTTATAATCTAACAAAATTTGTTTATTTCGGTTACTGCTCATCCCCCAAAGACTAATTTGGATTCTTCCTATTTTAACTCCTTTATCGGATTTGCTATTCATTAGAACAAGTAGTACAACCAGCGTTTTATATATAGGATTCAACACGGATGGTGTTGCAATCCGGATCTCTTTTAAGTTACGTTCAATCATGACAATAATAATCTAAAGTACAATTCAATAAACGTTCTGCAACTCGATAAAGAGCATAATCATTTATAATTATGCCATCCTTATCTTCTGGAAACTTCTGATTTACAGACATCTTCACTTTTTCGATAATATTTTCTAAATCTTTGTAAGCATTATCAGATGATTCAAAATCTTCTTTATGTGTTTCTAATAATTTCTCGAAAAATTTATCGTTATGTTTATTTAATTCTTGAACAAATGAGGCATTTGATGAAAGAATCCTATCGGTGACTTCCAACCCTTTTAGATAATATTTAATGTATACATCTACTTTTTGTTCATGATTTCGAGGATATAATATTTGCATTTTTCTAGATAAATAATCCAACCATTCAACATTTAAACCTCTAATTTTATCCCTCCTTTCTTGTCTATTTTTATTATCACACCACTCATCCCATGATTTAATAGTATCAAAACACTCATTATCTTTTGTTTCAGAAGGAATAAATTCATCAAAAACAGAAGGAGACATAGTTTTTATATCATTATATATTCCTGCACTATCTCTTGTTTTTATTACAAGACCAACATAATAAAATCTATTATGACGATATACAACAACTCCAGAACCAGAACTGCCTTTAATAGCATTTCTAAAATCATCAATAGCATAATTTACTGGTACATTTACTTCCCAATAGTTATCAATATTCTTTTTAAGTTCGAATATTCTACCATCTCTTGCATTAGGTGGATATGACAACATTATATAAGTATCTTCTGGTATACTTAAATCAAACCTTTTTATTAAAGATTCATAATCTACTTTAGTTTTTGGAGCATCAACTAAAAGAACAGCAAAGTCCTCTTCAGTTTTCTTATCATATTTACATATAATAATTTTAAGTACTTTTGTATTCACATAAGAACTTCCATTGTAATACTCTACTACAATATGCTGCTCATCTACTCCATCTACGCAATGCCCTGCAGTAAGGACATAATAATTATTATTAGAAGCGAATATAGTTCCAGTGCCTATATTATACTGCTTATTTTGATGATCCAATTTTGCAGTCCTAACACTTAATTTGTTAAGTATTTCTTTTTCATTATCTGATAATTTTATCATAATTTTAGTTCTTCTTCGTGTATTATACAGTTTGCTTTTTCTATTTCACCTTCATTGAATAATATAACATTACGTTTTTCCAACTCCTTTAATTTATAATTAAAGTATAAATGAATCGTTTCGTCCATTTTCCTTTGAGGATGATATAAAATCTTTGCAATTGTTTCCCTATCAGGGTGAATAGCAGAACCACGTCCTCCATTAGTAGATATAATATAATTATTACATTTGATAATGTCTAACAACTTATTAGAAATATTATATTTACTACCATGATGTGATACTTTCATAAAATCAACTTCTAGAGGGCAATCCTTACTATATCCTTGTTTTACTAAATAATCATATACATCATTAGGTAATACATCTCCCAACATTAGATAAGACTTTTCTTTCGATTTGAATATAAAAGCTATTGAAGAATTGTTAACTATCTGATTAGAAGACGGAGTAGCTCTTTTTGATAAATCTTCCAATGAAGTATTTAAATCATCATTTATTCTACTACACGTTATTGACGGATATTCGCTTTTAAGATATTTATCTCTATTTAAGGACAAAGCCTTTTCGGAAGGTGCAATAACTTCTATATCACAGAAATTATTTTGATATAAATGTCCTGCTTTAATTAATTCTATCCATTTTATATGAGAATTTTTTTTTGATATTTTACGCAAATAGTCCGAAAAAGTCTTTGCATTTGAGTATGCATTAATAATATTATTTTCATCTACTTCAATTTGATTAGCGCAATTACACCAATACTCCTTTATCTTTAATGCATCATCATCTTGATATTTTTTAAAATATTCAATAAATCCAGCAATATGATCTTCATCGTAGTGTGATAAAATAAGCAAATCAATTTTAGGAAGTTGCTTAATAATGGGAATAATTCTATTACAACTAATTTTGGGTCCACTATCAACAACTATTGTAAATGAGTCATTATCATTTTCACAATTAAAAATGAAAGCATCACCGTTATCAGCTTGTAGAAAGTTTAAAGTTATTGACATATTTATATTAATCAAAATCAAATAAAACAATATAATATATTATAATATTGATATCTTAATAATTAGACATTATAACTACTAAATATAACAAACAAACATCATATGCATATTTATAATGCAATAATCGCATTTTTTTTCAATATATACAAATAAAGAGGCAGTGATTTAATTAAACAAATTTATGATACATAAAAAAGAGTCTTCTCCATCAAATATAGAATAATAAGTTCATATCTTCAGAAACTCTTGTTTCAAACAATATAAATCCAAAGAAAATTATAATGCTAAAGCATATTTCATTTCTTACAGCAAATATAGCCCTTTGCCACTGACTGTGCAAGGCGGCCCTGTCGGGCTGGTTGGCTGGAAAAAAATCATCCTCGCTTCGCTCCGGTATTTTTTCCGCCAAGCCTTGCACCGGTCATTGGCAAAGAACAGCCGGGCCAGTAAGAAATTGAAATACTGGCTCCACGGAGCCGGTCATGTCTAATTTAAATAAAAGAATATGACTGAAGAAGTTGGAAAGAAGGTATGTGAAGGTACAGTAGCAGACCTCATGAAGGACAAGACCGGAAAACAGACGGTTGTCACGTTGACAAGAAAGAATGCTTACCGAGTGAAGAAAATCAGAGAACAAGGGACGGACAATGAAGCCGTCCTTTTTCATTTCCGTAAACGCTGTACGGGAATGGGCTCCTATGTACACACAATCGAAGCGGCAGACGGAGAAACAGAACTTCATCCGTCTGAATTTGAAAAATGGGAAGCTGTGGAATTCCTGTATCCCGGCTATATGGAAGACCTGCTTGATGCTGCATACAACGCGTACAGATGGAGTTCCTTCGAACCTGAAGCAAGGGCGGAAACAGACATCATGCAATATGAAAAACAACTTGTAGAGGATCTGAAACAGATTCCGGAAGAAAAGCAGAACGAGTATGTCAGTGCATACCATAGCAAGTTCTCTGCCTTGCTAGGCAGTCTCTCACGATGTGCCAGTCCGATGGTGACAGGGCCTGCCAAATTCAACTGCCAGCGCAACAACAAGGCCTTGGATGCATACCAGAACAGATTTGATGAATTTCATGACTGGCGTAACCGCTTCAAGGCTGCCATGGAAAGGATGAAAGAGGTTGCCAAACCGGAAGAACAGAAGCAGGAAGAGGCATGGAACCGCCTGAAGCGTGACATTGCAAGCAGCGCACAGACCATTCATGATATTGATACCGGTAAAGTAAGAGGATACAGCCGTGCCTTGTTTGTCAGCAGCATCCTTAATAAGGTAAGCACCTATGCAGGAAAAGGAGAAGTGGAAATCGTACAGAAAGCGGTAGACTTCATTACAGACTTCAATGCGCAATGCAAGAAACCGGTTATCACTCCGCGGAACCGTTTCTTCCAACTGCCGGAAATGGCACGCCAGGCCAGACTGAAACTTCAGGAAATCAGAGAACGGGAAAACCGTGAACTGAAATTTGAAGGCGGAACGCTGGTATGGAACTATGAGGCAGACCGCCTGCAAATCCTGTTTGACAGTATTCCGGATGACCAGAGACGCAAGGAACTGAAATCATACGGTTTCAAATGGTCGCCGAGATACCAGGCATGGCAACGGCAACTTACACAGAATGCCGTATATGCAGTCAAAAGAGTGTTGAACCTTCAAAACCTATAAGACATGAAAGACCGATTGAAATATGTAATCGATTCCCGCTACTTCGACGGAACATGCCTGACAAGTATGAGTGACGGATTCCACAATGACTATGGTGGGGAAACAATCGAAGAACTGCGCATACGGGAAAACAACCCCTATCTGAAAGCAGTAACACCTTCAGAAATGGACAAGAAGCTGCGGCTATACCATCAGTCCCTGTCCGAACCGTCCAAGGAGATCACCGAAGAAGACTACTATGACCTGCTGGATGTACTGCCACCCTTGCGCATGAGACAAAACTCATTCTTTGTGGGAGAACCGTATTACGGAAATATGTACTCTTTCTGCTTCACCCGTCAAGGAAGATATTTCAAGGGCCTACGCTCCGTACTCACTCCGCAATCCGAACTGGACAGTCAGATAGACCGTCACTTGGAAATCATCAACCGGAAAGCCGTAATCTCAAAAGAGGAAACAAGCAAAACAATCAGCGGAGCCAGACTCATTCCCTATTATTTTTCACTGGACGGAAAACATCCCGTATTCATCTGCAACCTTGTCATCCAATCAGATTCCAGACAAGCAAGGACAGACATGGCGAATACCCTGAAAAGTCTTCGCCGGAACCATTTTCAGTTCTATAAAGGAAAAGGGCATTACGAAACTCCGGACGAACTGATAGACCATGTATCCGGAAAGAAGCTCACCCTTGTTTCTGACGGACATTTCTTTCAATATCCTCCCGGCAGGGAATCCGCAACTTTCATCGGACACATCAAGGAGACATCAGAGGAATTTCTTTTCCGGATCTATGACCGTGAATATTTCCTGTATCTCCTAAAAAGATTGAGAACTGTGAAAAAGGAGTCCGCACAGGAACAAATAAATATCAAATCATAACATTCGGGGGAATGCGGTAGAATAACTGCCGTATTCCCTCATAAAAACAATACAAGTATGAACAAATCAAACACTCTATACTGGAAAACAGCCACAGAACCGGCTGAACGCATTGAGGTCAGACTCGTCCTTAACAGTTATATCGACAATGACAATCTGTATGTAGGACTTGAATCCCGGTCTAAGGAGAATCCGGAATGCTGGGAATCCTACACGGACATCACCGTCAACCTCAATTCCCTTCCCCGTTCCATGCCTATGTGGACAACCGGGACTGCAACAGACACGTACATGATTTCCTGACCAGTAACAGAATAGCGGAGTCTGCCGGATTTGAATATCAGGGATTCAGAATGTTCCGCTTCAATCCTGACAGGTTGAAGGAACTTGCACCCGAACAGTTCAAGACAATCAGCGCCAAACTGCCACCACAGGATGACATGATAAAGGACATCATCTATCAGGAAAGACGTTTCCCTTTGAGAACTGTTCAAGACATTCACGGAATATATCTTGTTTCAAGCAAGGAACTGGAAGAATCTCTGATCGAAGGAGTACGGAACCTGGATGCTGCGGCAAATGAACTGCTGGATGGCATCTGCCTGTTCTGCTCCACACAGAAACTGCGCTATCTTACGGATGCAGAACTGATAGAAACAATCTACGCACAATAAAGAGGAGGAACAAATATGAAAACCGGAGACATTGTATTTCTGAAACGTCCCTATAAGGGATACCGTGCCATCGAACTGATGGAAAGACTGGAATGCCGCTGGCTGGTCAGGATTGTCGAGAGCGGTCTTGAACTGGAGGTATATGAAGATGAACTTATATCAGAATTTTAATACGGACAAAGTGTTATGGAAAAATATCAGTTTGCATTCCATTCGGAAATAATCGGCTATACCTCTACCCATATCGGCGAGGTCAGAAAAGCCATACACAGAAAAGTGGAAAAGGAAAAGTCTGCCGCCATAAAGAATGATATTGAGCTGCACATGTACAAGGTGCATGACGGCATACCGGTCCTCCTTAACACCTGCTACCTGTATGATGAAAAAGGATGTATGGTACACGGAAGTATCAAGGGAACCAAGGATTATCTGCTTGAGACATGGAGATACCATACAAACAGACATTCCAAAGGTTTCAGTTCCACAAGAATCAGGCTCTGTACGACAAGCAGGGCTTTTTCGTTTGTATAACTCTTAAAATCAGGAATCATGAACCAGACATTACAACTTACAGACTATATTCCACAGTATGTAAGCCTCTACTATGTGGACTACCGGGATGATCTTGATGAGCATGAAGACATCCAGGAGGAATGCATCCGTTCCAACAATATGGAAAAACTCTATGAAAAGGCATACGAATGGTATGAGGAACAGGAAAGCTCAAACATGCACGACTATCTGGAGGAGACAAGAAAGAATATGGAAGCGGACAATCTTGCCGGAGAGTTTGAAGAGCATGAAGATGAAATCAGGGAACTTATCTACGACCAGAACGATTCCGACCCGGTAAAGGAGCTGATACGCAACTCGTCCGTCACTAATTTCTTCTATTCGCTCGGAGTGGAAATCAGCGGATATCTGACCGGTTGTTCACTGCGGGGAGAATCAGTCGCCATGGCCTGTCATAAGGTACGCCGCGCACTGCATCTGAAAAAGGGGCAGTTTGACGAGAAGATTGAAGAACTGGTAGAGAATGCCACATACGGCGGAGAACTGCGCATCTACTTCAACGCCATGTTTGACAGGCTCATCAGCAAAGACTCTGAGAACGATTTCAAAAGCATCCGTTTCCACGGGAATGTAGTGGTGGCCATTGCCGACAGCAGGAACGGTTCCGGACATCATGTACGGATTCCGCTGGACATCACTTTCCCTTTCCGAAGGGAGAACCTGTTTGTCGATTCACAGGTACACTATTCCTATGCCAATGAAGTCTGCGGCATGACCAATGACTGGTGTGATTCCACAAAATGGGAAACGGGCATGATACCTTTTACCGGATCTGTCCGAAAAAGCCGGATGGCTGAATACAAGAAACAGGAAGCCGCTTATGAGCAGACATTCCGAGACGGGAAATGCACCTTCGGTGACATGAACTACAAACGTCACCGTGACGTGCGGTATTCGAATGAATATCCTGCCGGATGCAGGTGCCCTCATTGCGGTACTTTCTGGATTGACTGAAAAAACATTTACCAACCAATAAATTCAAACGATATGAAAATCTGCTGTTCACAAGAGCATTACGACAAGGTCGTACAGTATGCAAAATCAATCAATGACAAGACACTGGAAAACTGTCTTGAACGTCTAAAACAATGGGAGAAGAACGAGAACCATCCATGCGAAATCGAACTCTATTACGACCATGCGCCTTATTCGTTCGGATTTTGCGAACGTTATCCGGACGGGAATACAGGCATTGTCGGAGGACTGCTGTATCATGGAAATCCGGACGAGTCCTTTGCCGTCATCATGGAACGTTTCCACGGATGGAGCATACATACCTGACATATATGCGACAGTCTGTATTGGGGAGCCTCATGCAATATGGGGTTCCCTTTTTTTATGCCGGAGACATGATGACAGCATCCTCATTTCTTGTTGTCCCTGTTGTCTGTTTGCCGCGCAACTCCCGCAAGGCGGCCCTGCCGGGCTGGTTGTCTGGAAAAAAATCATCCTCGCTTCGCTCCGGTATTTTTTTCCGCCAAGCCTTGCAGGAGTTGCGCGGCAAACAGACAACAGGGACAACAAGAAATAAGAATGCCTGTACCTTACAGGCAGACAATGTATAACAATAAATATCAGAAGTTATGATTACAGACCAGAAGACACAGAACAGGCTTCACGCGGATATCGGAACAGAACTGTTCTCCATCAGACAAAGGAAGGAAGCCGTCACAAGGATGCTGGACATTCTGAAAGAAACTCCGGAATACCTGCAGGTTATGAACCATATACCGGCTTATGCCATGGATGACGATACGTCAGAATGGTGGAATTCGGAAGAATCGGAAAATTTCATGAACTCACTCCTGGAAGTGATGGAAAGCTATACTCCGGACGGATACAGGTTCGGACCGAAATCCGGCACGACTAACCTTTACGGCTACTGGGAAAGCAAGACCGGACGGACAACCCTCTTCCATCTGCTTTTCAGTCTGGAAAGCGGATATGAATGGGGAAAAGGTCTTTCCCATGAGAAAACGGACGCATTCTACAAGGAAATAAAAGAGAAGTTCCATGGAGAGGGATTCGACACGGACAGAACCGGCTGTACATCACAGGCCATGTATCTTGTAAAAGGAAAGACACGCCTGTACGTGCATCCGATGGAAATAAACGGCTACTGTGAAACACTGCATATTCCACAGATTACAGCCATACTGAAAAAAGGAGGCCGTACATTCCGTCTTGTAAAGGATACGATAGCGGAAGAGGTGTATTCCTTCACCGATGAAGAAGAAATGGAATATTACCGTGCCAGATACGGAATGTGCATCCACCGGAATATACTGGATGCCTTCAGCAACCGCCGGGCAGGGACAGAGGACATACTTTCCATGATGGCATCACGGATAAATGTGGCGACGACATCACATCTGCACGGTATCGGATATGATTCGCCTGCATACAGGTTTGTGCATGAGGCATACGACAGACTGGTAAACAATGGAAAGCTGAAGGAGAATGTCCGGGAAATCGGTTGCTGCAACATCATAATGGCCACTTCAAATACCAACGCAATATGAGACTGAATTACAATGACATGCTGCTTCTGGCAATATGGGAATACAACAGGAGACAGGACGAGGATCTGACCCTGGAACTGTTTCAGGAAATATTCGGACAGGTTCCCGGCGCACATTTCCATGACAAATGGGTGCATTATTACAACAGGAACCTGATGATGATGGCCGCCTATTTCAGGGGTGAGGAAGAAAACGGCCAGAAATTCTGTGATATGATCACCCGACAGGTTGAACGCTATACACAAAACAGGAGGAGAACAGGATGAATACAAAGATACGATATGACCTTGACAGTCTTGAACTGGCAAACGGTGACTTCGGGTATCCCATTACAGAAAAGGAAGTACGGAAAGTGAACCGTATGCTGGAACTGATGGAGAATGTCCGAAGCAGGCAGATGTGCCCGACAGAAGGAGACTGCGTGGAATTTGTCTCACGTTCTGGTGACTATTTCGGAAAAGCTCATATAGAACGGATAACAGGAAAATATGCGGATATATGCCTGATACCGGAAACGGTATTCTGTTTCGATGACATGGGAAAAGCCGCCTATGATACCACCGGAAGTCCCTGGACGCAGGTCAATATCCGGAACATGAAACCCGCAGGTACTGAAATCCGCATATTCAGGACATGGGGATTCGGGAAGCGCAGCAGTACGGGCAGTCTAAGGTTCGATGCTCCGGTCAGGAAATGGGAATACAGAGAACCGAAACCGTTGTATGACGGTTACACCACCCGTAACTGGTTCCGCTATCATATCATGAAACACCGGGACAGGGAAAGGACAGGCGAATACACCTTCCGCAGCGATTCATTCACGCTGTACAGCCGGAGCGAGCTGGACGAGCTGGCCGCAATCCTGAAAGGCAGACTCTACAAGGGAATCCTGCCTGACTCTCTTGTACTTTGGGGATACCGCATGGATATTAAGGAAATATCACGTGAGCAGTGGAACGGTATGGGACAGCACGGACAAATCCGCATGAAATTCATGGGATACGGTCCGGTCAGAATCCACACGGACAATGAAAACCATACCGTAACAGTATACAGAATCAACGACAGTCTATAACCAATTATAAAATAAAGGAATATGGCACGATATGAAATCTCCAACGAAGTCAGGCCGCTCGACAGGCTCATCACAGGCTTTGCCTCCTCATGCGGCTATGAAATACAGACCGTATTCAACGACCTGCTGCGTTTCATCATCCACGGCTTCTCTCCGGGAGCACCGCCAATAAGCAACTGGAAATACAAGCGTCAGCAAAACGCCTCGTTCATGGAAATGACAGCCGAATGGACACGTATCATGCAGAAACAAATCGGCAGGTCGGGCTGGTTCGACGCTTTCGGTGAACTCCACATGGCTTACTGCTCAAAACCGGGACAGCAGGCAAACGGACAATTCTTCACGCCGTCACATATCTGTGAACTCATGGTCATGTGCGCGGCAGGTAAAAAAGAGACCGGACAGAGGATGGGAGACCCCACATGCGGCAGCGGAAGACTCCTGCTGGCATACCATGCGCACAATCCGGGAAACTATCTGGTCGGAGAAGACATCAGCCGGACCTGCTGCATGATGACCGTATGCAACATGCTCGTCCACGGATGTGTCGGGGAAGTGATCTGTCATGACAGTCTCCAGCCGAAGGCATTCACCGACGGATGGAAAGTCAACCAGGCTCTGCCCTTGACGGGAATTCCTTCTATAAGACGCATGAAGGAAGAGGAATACAGGAATCCTCTTCCGGAAAATATCGGACGCTTCAAAGAGGCAGTCCGTATCATCAACCTATTGGACAAATAATTACCAACCATTTAAAAATATAATTATGGAAGCTTTAGCAACATTGAACAATCAAAGACAGTTTGATTTCCAGAACAACGGAATCGAAGTAATGGACCTTGAAACACTCCAGCGTACCTACAAGGAGAACGACATCTACGGCAATCCGGTAAGGGGAATCTACCACTACCAGGTCATCCAGCGCATGACGGACATCTGCCGCCGTCACAACCTGAACTACGAGGTGGAGGAAATCTTCGCCGCCCAGAACAAGAACCGGACACAGCCCGGAGTGGTCATCTTGCCGCAGGTGGAACAGACCTATGGAGAGAAGGCGGTAGAAGCACATGTACTGCGCAGAATATTCACCACCATCCGTATTCTGAACGGAGATACCGACGAACTGACAACCACACTCGTGGTAGCCTACCATCAGGACGGTATCCAGGCGGCAATAGGTCCCTGCGTACGTATCTGCCACAATCAGTGTATCCTTTCACCCGAACGAAGCGTTGCCAACTACGGTAAGGACAAGGTGACTACCGAGGAACTGTTCGGGAAGGTGGATGACTGGATGCGCAATTTTGAGCGTGACATGGATGCGGACAGAAGCCGAATCCAAAGGCTCAAGGAAAAGGTGTTGACACCCGGGGAATTATACATGATCATCGGTATGCTGACGGCTCTGCGTGTATCCCATGACAGTGCAGACAAAAGACTGGCATCACAGGTGGACACCTATCCACTTAACCAGGGACAGATTTCCGTGTTTACGGAAGAACTGCTCAAACTCTCACTTGAACAGCCACGCATTACAGCGTGGGATGTCTACAATGTAGCGACAGAAATCTATAAACCGGGAAAGACTGATTTTCCTGCCATGATTCCACAGAACGGAGCAATGGCCGATTTCCTGCTTTCATATAACCAGAATTAAGCCACTAAAAAAAGCTTCCCAATTCAGATAGTTGAATCGGGAAGCTTTTTTAGTTACAATACATTATAACTAAAGAAATATATTGTGCGCTTATTAGATAATATTATTTACAATTTCAAGCACCTTATTAGCAATAATATCACCCTTTTGAATAACCTTTAAAATAGCTTCATTCTTATCAGTTGCACGACCAATTTCGGTTTCAAGACTATTTATAGTTTTTTCATCTACACCATTAGCTTTTAATTCTTTTATAACCTCTGTAAAAAGAGATTCTCCAAGCGCTTTCTTTTTGTCTGCAGCAGTTTTTATACTGGCTGCAATAGATGCTTCATTAGAAGCTTTTTTTAATTCATCTATATTAAATCCCATAATCATTTAATTTTATTAATTATACTATTTATTTTATCTTCATATTTATCATATTTACCAAATCCTTCAATTACATTATCAAACTGTTTATCAATTTTATCTAGTGACGATTGGGTAATAGAATCTAATTTTTCAGTGGAGACAATCTTATTAAGGTAACTTTTATATTCACTCTGTAAGTCTGAAGCTGATTTAACATTCCTCGTGATAATTGAATTCATCTTCAATGCCAGATCATATTGCTCGTTAAAATTCCTCAGAATAGTATCTTTCTCTGCATATATAGGACTTAATAAAGATTCTTTGTATGTTTTATATTCCTCCATACAAATTTGAGTCAAAGTTTGTATAAGTTCAAGCCTATATTCTAAACTATCGGTATTAACAGCTTCATTCCATGCTTCTTGTATAATAGGTTTTTGAAAATATTCTTCTAAATATTGTGGAAACCAAACATTATCTACATAATCTGTAATATTCTTTTCCTTCTCTTTATATACATTTTCAATGATACTATTATTTGCTTGTTTTAAAGCATCAAGTTGCTGTTCCAATAAAACTGACATTTCTGCTGTTTGTTTCGGAATACTGACACAAGATGAAAAAAGAACTAAACTTGAAAAAAACAGTATTTTTACCATTGTACGACTCATAAAATCACCAATTTATATATTTAAAAATCTCATTCTACACATTTTACATATTACAAAATCTATGCCAAATAAACTCCATATCAAAAAAATCTATCCTTCTGTAATAATATTAGTTTAACTGACGACATAGTATAACATGCAGATTATCTCATTAATTAACATATCAGAAGATAAGTGACCACTTAATTATATATCCATTAGAGAACAGAACAGCCGTGAATCATGATAAATTCACGGCTGTCTTGTTTCTATGGCATAAATAGTAATCTGTATTCTTCTTTTCTTCTCCTTTCTATTGACGGAATTTTATTTCCCTTATAGTGACAATATCGTATGAAATCCACATAAATGTCTCGGTTACCGGCTTCCAGTTTCCGTATCAACGTGCTTTTGGACATCCTGCCATAACCGAGCAACTTATATGGTCCCACCTGGTATGCCAGACATGCAACCAAAAGCGAATCCTTTCCCAGATGACGGAACAATGCACACATTTCCTTCAGGTCTTTTCTCAGAATACTGTCTCCCTCACTTTCTGTCAGTCTGGCGGGAAACTTTTCCCCTTTTCTGATACGGTGACCGTATGCAACATACGGATAATGTTCCGGACCATGCCATCCTTCATATTTCTTGATACACCTGACAGCCGTTTCCCAACGTGAGTCTTCCACATTCTCCTGTGCACGCAGGGAAGTTACCGTCATGGCCAGTACCACCAACGGCAGTACTGACCTTAGAAGTCTAACGGTTATTATAGGGCACCTCCTTCCTGAACTGACAATGAATCTTCCACAGCATCCGTCTCTTCATCACCTGCATCGTTGAAGTCAAATTCCATTTCCGTCATGTTTCCCCAATTGTCCTCGACAACGACAATGAAGTTCTGCGCCTCGTCACATAGTGAAGTATAATACAGCCTGAACTTCCGGTCCTCCAGCAGATAACGGTCATTCGGCTTGAATTCAAGACCGTTGTCCAGTTTCAGGGAACCCTCCCCGTCATACTGGAAATAACGGATCGTATAGACTGTACCGTCAAAATCGCCCTCACTTTTGAGTTCACATCGTATTTCCGCCGTCTCATTCCTGTTCAGTTCCTTTGGAACCGGCATTGTTTCCACGGTAAACGGATAACTTTGCTGGATTTCCAGCTCGGATTCGCACGAGGTCAGTACAAGACTGACCAGACCTATGCAGAACATGGCAATCTTGCCTGCCAGCCCAAATCCTTTTCTCATATTCTTTTCTGTCTTCATTTGTTTTCCTTTGTTTTTGTCAGATATTCATTCAAGTCCTTAAATCCATCATACAGAAAGTGTAAACTATTTAAAACATGGCTATTATCAAGTTTACATTTCTATAACGACTACTTATTATACTTTAGAACTAATCTTATAAAAGAGGTTTACTAATAGCTTTACCCCTCCTATTCATTTAGCTTTAATATACTTTACAAAATAGGCTTTATATTTCATGCATCAAAGTATGAAATATAAAGCCTGACTTTTTACTGAAAACAGTTTAAGAATGGATTAGTAGTTAATTTTCATCCTATTACAATATATTTCAGGATACTTCTACCTTATATTGATAAAATTCAATCGTATTTACTTTGAATAGATGTCATTAAGTGAATAAGCAATCCTAAATCCAAATTTCTATGCATGGTTTTCTAATTGGTGTCTTAAAATCTTTAGAAATGTTTCATTTCGGGAGTTAGCATCTTCAACAAGTGCCTTAAAATCCATTATATATGAGTCTTGAACGACACCAAAAGACTTAGTCTTATCTGTATAAACAGTTTTGGACTTGAAATAGATATTACCATTAGAAAATAGTGGATTATATCCATTGTTAACCAAATGTGTTTCGTATCTTTCATCAAAGTCAACTATGCCATAAAACCACATACGCTGAATTCGTTTACCATAGTATTCTGCTAAACGTTGCGTTCTAGTATCCAATTGAAATTCAACAATAGAATTCAGTTCTGCCTTAAGACCAAGTCGTTTTAATTCAACAACTACAACATCAAGCATTCTATCACTTTTCGTAGGATCTGAGGAGAAAAATAATGTTATATCTGGCCGGTCATCGTCAGAATCTTTGATTTCGCCATCAGTTATAATATCAATAACCTTTTTCATCTCAGCCTCACTCAACACTGTGCAATAACTCATAAATTTATCATCAAGAACCCATACATTATTACGATAAAGATCTTTATAAAGTTCACCTTCCTTAAATTCACTTCCCTTAGGAGCAATCAGGTTATGAAGATCTTCTTCAAGATTTCTATTATCTAATGCTTTCATCCTTAAAATAACATTTTGACGGAATAGAATGTATTCAGCTAAAGAACGTGCTGCCAGAGTTAGTGATTTCTCGTATTGTTCATCACTCAAAGTAGTAGCAGATAGAATTTCTCGTTGATCTTTAAAAAATTTCTCTTGGGCATCTTTTAAAATTTCATTTTGGGATGAAAAGCCAATATCACTTGTTTTAAAATACCCACTAAGATGCGGATATGTGTTCTTTAGTGACTCCTCACGTTCTTTGTTAATCTCTGCAATTTTTGGAAAATGCTCACTTATAACTTGAGAAATACCTTTTCTAAAAACACGTTTTATATTACCTAAGTCAGAAGTTGATAAGGTCAGATTTTGTCTTGATTCATCAACGGCTCCTAAAAACGATTCCGATATAAGTAAGAAAATCATCTCATAGCCAGAAGGCAAATTTTCGTCAGCTATAATATCAACTTTATGGCAACGATCATCAACAGCAATGGCTGTTATTGGCTTTTTACCTATTTCTTCTGTTTCACGTACCGAATAATACAAATCTATTGAATTGAAAATATCCAAATGATGTTCCAATTGAAGAATGCTGAAGTCAGGCATATCATTTGTATCTAGAACAGTCGTATGTCGTCCTCCCTCTATATGTGATTCAATGACTATTCTAACCCTTTCATTTTTAAGTTTTTTCTTATATAATCTCATATAGAAGTTTTCCATTAACGAGGTTTTGATATATTCTGGATTAATATAATCATTACGATGAAGTCTTTCACCATTAAATCCAGACATATGTAAAGATGAACCACATGGACAAGGATCTATATACTCAACCGAAGAATCTCCTTTAAATTCTTCATTAAAAGTAAATATACGCTTTTGAGTTCCATTATTAAAAGTACTTTCAACATGTACACAATCAAAATAACACAGATATACTAATCTACCCAATCCTTTATGAGACTGCTCTTCTACATCAAATAGCTTACTAAATTTTGCAAATCGAGCATCATCAAAGCCAACGCCATTGTCAGATATAGTAAGTTGAAGATTTTGCAGTTGACTCTGATTCGGCAGGGATATTTTAATGGAAACTTCATTAGCTTCAGCATCTAGAGCATTCGCTAAGGCCTCATTATATATCATCTCAAATGAAGAATTCGAGAAAAAAAGCTTAACAGCTTTTTGTACATTTACTTCCATATGATGGTCATTTTTACTTAGTTATTCTGCACTTTTTCACAAAACAGTCTCAATTCATCATCTTTATTAATTAGATCTATCGGATTTAAATGGGCAATTATCCCGGGAGCGTGACGTAATTTGCCATACTTTAAGTTTCTTACTTTGCCTGAAACACTTTTCTTTATTTTATTCTTTGGCGCAAAAAAATATCTCAAAATGACTCCCATTATAAAAGAAGCTTTCTGTTGTAAATGCTCAATATCTTTGTCTTTAATTAATGGATGTTCAGATACAGATATATTAACTCCTGATTTACGCAAAAAATTTTCATCCTCTGCCCACATCTCAATGGCTTCAGGTTGTTTTAGAAACCAAGCTTCCATTTCCTGAATCCAGAAACTAACATGATCTATTTTCTCCGTAGGCATATTAATGCCTTCGTCCGATAAACTTGTAAACCATTCATCTCTCATTTCTGGCTTTCTATCAAGATCAACATATAAGTAATTCTCACATTCACCATTTGCTGATATAAATTCTTTAGCTGCCTCCTTGTACCCTGAACATTTTTTTACCACAATACTAATGTCATTACGATTTAAGGCACGTTGCATAAAACGATTTAGTTCCTCTCGCAAAGCTTCTGAGTTATTACTTGTTGTAGCATCAACATTATCATTGATTACGCCACCTTCAACATATACATTGATTACCATCGTTTTCCCCCAATTTCACCGTTTAACCATAACTGACCAGGAAGTATGTCACACTCATAATTAGCAAAATCTTCTTCACTGTAACGTTTAATCAGCGTTTCATTTTGACTATTTTTTTCAACTACTAAAATATCATCTAACTCAAACGCATTCAAAAGGAGAGCTGAATGTGTTGCAACAATAATCTGCGAAGTTTTTGCTGCGTTTTTCATCATTTTTGCCACTGAACGTATCATATCAGGATGTAAGCATGACTCTGGTTCATCAATACCTATGAAAAGGCCTCGTTTCGGATTATAAAAAATGCTCAACAAAAGTAAATACTTTAGTGTTCCATCAGACATATGTAGTGCATCAATTGCATGAGATAAATTTTTTTCACGCAAGGACAAATACAATCTGCTTCCAAACACATTGTAACCAATACCTGTAAAATTAGGATTAATATCACTTAAGCACTTCCTAATTTTTTCATATTGAAAAGTGTAATTATTATTAAGATAACTTAACAACTGACTTAAGTTTTCTCCTGTGCTCATCAGCCTTTTTATATCATTAGCTTCAGCTGGTTCTCTGACTTTATCGAAATTAAATTTAGAATAACCGGCAATAGAATTAATAGCTTCCCTCACAGCAAAAGAAGGAAGATATCTTTGTGGATCTGTAACCTGCCTTAGAACTAATTCCTGAGCAGACAACATACCACTGTCATATTTTTCCACATCAATACCACTCTTTGTGCGGACTGAGATTTGTCCTATACCATTACGAAACTCCAAATAAGCAAACGATTTTTTTCTATTTCTACTATCTTCGGAATACAATGTTTCACAAAGCGAATAGCTTGTACCATCACCTATAGGGAAAACAGTAATGGTATAATAAACATCTTTTTTAAAAGGCGATGCAGGTACAATTTTTTTTAGTACCTCTGCATCAAAAACATAAGTAATACTAAAACAATCAGGCTTATCTTCTCCACAAGCATTAATTATTGCGTTATATGTTCCCCATTGACGGAATAAAACAGATAAGCCTACACCTGAAATACCCTCATAAAGAAGAGTAATGGCATTAAGCAATGATGTTTTTCCACTTCCATTCACACCAACCAAGATATTTACACCTTGATTTAATTCAATTTTGTGCTCTCCTTTAAACGAGAAAAAGTCACGAATAATTAGTTCTTTTATCATATGATAACAAATATAAATCATCTACCTTTAAGGTGTAAATTTAATAATTACATATGATTTAATTGCGAAAAATAAGGTTAAATCTTCACTACTTACAACATTAATGTCCGGCAAAAAATACAAACACATTAAAATAGATTGATAATCAATATATTGTATGAATTCTGGCACGTACTGATTTGATTTTATCTTTGCCTGAGGATAATTAAAAAAGCTGTATCTGATTGATACACAGAATGGAATTGAAGAGTGTGAGATTTTAGGTAACGATTTAGCGACATTCAGAACGCTCTGACTTGCTGCGGTTTACCTCATAGATTCAAACAACTCTTTCGTATTTGCAAAGATACATTTTTTATCCCATAGCACCAAATCATTACCTATTTTTTAGGGATATTGCCGTTACCTCGTTCTGAAAACGGCTTCCAGCTTGATGTGCGTAAGCCCATTTCAGAAACGGCACAAGCAAAGAAAAGCCCACGA
>ERZ779937.268-NODE-268-length-25318-cov-3.214503_pt1 | contig 25318 bp, 17 predicted proteins | sample MGYA00511185_ERZ779937 | MGnify/ENA primary metagenome ERZ779937 (study PRJEB29588, sample SAMEA2147216) | human gut metagenome | biome: human gut; feature: human-associated habitat; material: faeces | place: Denmark | collected 2008/2010 ... | reverse complement strand
ATCACGTCGTCGTTCTCATACTGGATAGAGCTGGTCTTGACGGAGATCCAGGCAGCGTAGCGCTTGAAGGCCTCCGGCAGGCGTGGGCTGTAGAGCACCGTGAGGTTGGGCTCGGGAGACGGACCCATGTTAATCAACGTGTGGAGGAAACGGTAGTCCGTCATCGTCACCATGGAGCGACCGTCCATACCCATACCACCCACCTCGAGCGTAGCCCATACAGGGTCGCCGCTGAAGAGCTGGTTGTAAGACGGGATACGGGCAAACTTCACCATGCGGAACTTCATCGTCAGGTGGTCTACCAGTTCCTGTACGTCGGTCTCCGTCAGCACACCCTCGTCCAAGTCGCGCTTGAAGTAGATGTCGAGGAAGGTCGAGATACGGCCCACGGACATGGCGGCACCGTTCTGCGTCTTCACTGCGCCGAGGTAGCCGAAGTAGAGCCACTGCACGGCCTCGCGTGCGTTCTGTGCGGGCTTGCTGATGTCGAAGCCATAGAGCTGTGCCATCTCCTTCAGACCCTTCAGCGCCTTGATCTGCTCAGAGACCTCCTCGCGCAGGCGGATCACCTCGTCGATCATCTCGCGGTCGCCCATGGTAGCCAGGTCGTGCTGCTTCTGCTCGATCAGGTAGTCGATACCATAGAGAGCCACACGGCGGTAGTCACCCACGATACGGCCACGGCCATAGGTGTCGGGCAGACCCGTGAGGATGTGGTTGTGGCGCACCAGCTTCATCTCCGGCGTATAAGCGTCGAACACACCGTCGTTGTGCGTCTTGCAGTATTTAGAGAAGATCTCATGCAGTTTCTCAGAGGGCTGATAACCATAGGTCGTGCAGGCCTGCTCAGCCATCTTGATACCTCCGTAGGGCATGAAGGCACGCTTCAAAGGCTTGTCAGTCTGCAGACCGACCACCTTCTCCAAGTCCTTTGCGCTCTCAGAAATATAACCCGGGCCGTAGGCAGTCAGGCTTGATACCACCTCGGTCTCCATGTCGAGCACGCCACCTTTGGCACGCTCTTCCTTTTGCAGCTTCTGCAACTCGCCCCAAAGCGTGTTGGTAGCGTCGGTTGCGCCTACGAGGAACTTCTCGTCACCCTCATAGGGAGTGTAGTTGTTCTGGATGAAGTCGCGAAGATTGACCTCAGACTTCCACTTGTTTCCTTTGAAACCTCTCCAAGCAGTTTTCATGCAGTTGTCGTTTTTATGATTTAAAAATTCGATTGTTTCATCCCTTGTCCAATAGCAACCTCCTTTCGGATTGTCACCATTTTTATAGGTCTAGTACATTGATTCGGTCTGCAAATGTAGCACTAATATTCGGAGCGTGCAAATATTCACCTGAAAAAGTTTCATCATGCACCGCTTTTTTCTGTTTCGGGGGGCAAAGTGTATATCAAATGATAACTTTGGTTACATTTGCTTTTCCTTACAATCTGTTATATAATAGGGAGAAAAACAGGGCGGGGGAGGAGTTGTAATGGCTATAAAACGCGTTTTCCGTCAATTCACTAACCATTTTTCATCACTTTTCCGTTGACCCCATCCCTTTGCCCGTCACTTCTTTATCTTTGACCATCAGGCAGTAAGCGTCCTGTGGATACTTCTCACCGCAGCCAGGTGTATCCTTACCGTCCATTCAGCTCTCTCGTCATTGTCTTCTCCACCCCTTTCGTTATGTCGATTCTCTGACCACGGTTTCGCCGCGCAATGCGATTTCCTCTGTCTTTTTATTGTTGTCGGCGAGATGCTCCATCAGCAGTCGGCAGCTTTCCCTTGCCATCTCTCCGATGGGTTGTTCTACTGCCGTCAACTGGGGATGAACCAAGGTGGCCAGGGCGGTGCCGGACATGCAGCAGAGGGCTACGTCGTCTGGAATGCGCATCTTGTGTTTTTGGAGCGTGCTCTTGGCTCCCAGCACGGCAGTCTCCGTAAAGCCAAAGACCGCATCGAAAGGAATGTTCTTTTCCAAGTACTGCTCCATCACCCTGCTGCCTTCCTCGGCCGACAAGGCTGGCTGCAGGATGTCTTGTGCTTGATATGCTACATGAAACTTTTCCAGTGCGTCTCGATATCCCCTTTGGCGTTCACGACTGTTTCGGATATAGGCGGGGCCGGGAATGTGAAGAATGTGCTTGTAGCCCTTGCGCAACAAGGCCTCCACCATGAAGAATGCCATGATGTAATCGTCCATGCGTACCTGTGACGCCTGCACTCCCTCCACGGTTCTGTCGAAAAAGACGATGGGAATGCCTCTCTCTATCACCTTATTATATAGGTCCACATTCTGATCCTTGTCGCAGACACTCATCAGAATGCCATCCACCCGCAGTTGCTCCATCATCAGGAGGTTTTCCCGTTCCTGTTTTGGATTCTCGCTGGATATGGCTATCATCACCTTGTAGCCTTGCTTGCGCAGGATGGCTTGCACCTCGTTGATGAAAGTCATATAGAAGGTGGTGATGATTTCGGGAATGATGATGCCGATGTTGTGGGTGCGCTGCTGCCGCAGGTGCACGGCCAGGTCGTTGCGATGATACCCCATTCGATGAGCGGTTTTCATGATCTTCTGCAGGGTCTCTGCCTTCACGTTGCTTGTATCTCCCGAAAGGGCTCGGGAGACTGTGGACTTGGAGATACCCAACTCCCGTGCTATATCCATGATGGTGACGTATTTTGCCATGCAGCTTGCGTATCTTGGTAAATGTGCCTGTAAAGATACACATTATCTATGAAAGCAGCAAAAAAAAACTGGAGATTGTTTTGGGAACGGTTGCGAAAAATGGGAACGGTTGCGGGAACGGTTGCGAAAAAATAGTCCATTTTTTTTGATCGTTGTTCTGTCAAATCATTCTAACTTTACACCGTGAAAAGAGGAAATGACCTAACAAGAGGTGTTGTCCCTTGGCAATCGTAAGATTAATGACGTGAAGAGTTACCAACAAGACTAAGAAAGAAATATGAAACAAGAAACCTACCTTCATGCGAGTCGGTCACAGAAAGATCACTCGCAAGAGAGCAATTTACAGGGGAAGGTCCCCTTCGTCAGCAAACTCGCCTATGGCATGGGTGATGTGGGTTGCAACTTCAGCTGGATGTTCGTCGGCAACTTTCTCATGATTTTCTACACCGACGTGTTTGGCATCAGTATGAGCGCCGTGGCAACCTTGATGCTTGTCTCCCGATTCTGGGATGCGATCAACGATCCCATCATCGGCACGCTCACCGACAAGACCCACACCCGCTGGGGACGTTTCCGCCCTTGGCTACTCTTCGGAGCTCCTGTCACGGCATTGGTGTTAATACTCACCTTTTGGGCTCATCCCGAATGGAGCCAGACTGCCAAGATCATCTATATGGCTGTGACCTACTGCATCCTGGTGCTGGGATATACTTGCGTCAACCTGCCTTACGGCACGCTCTGCGGTGCCATGACACAGGATATTGACGAGCGGGCCAAACTCAACACCAGTCGTTCGGTGAGCGCCATGATGGCTATTGGCGTGATCAACATCGTGACCGTGCCGCTGATCAGTTGGTTTGGTGCAGGCGACACCAAATATGGCTATTTTGCCGTGGCGGTGCTCTACGGCATCATCTTTGCCGCTTGCCATCTGTTCTGCTTCCACAAGACGAGGGAGGTAGTGGAAGTCCCCGTTGGCCAGAAATACCCTTTGGGTGTGCAGTTACGGGCCGTGATACAGAACAAACCCTATCTGCTGGCCCTCCTGGGACAGTTGCTCTTCGGCTTTATCCACTACGGGCGCAACGCCGACATGCTCTACTATTTCACCTACGTGGAAGGTTCGGCTACGCTCTTCTCCTACTATTCCATGGCCATCATCGTGCCGAGCATCATAGGTGCGGCCTGCTTCCCTCTGGTATTTGGAAAAACGGGCAACAAGGGCTTCACGGCTGCCATCTTTGCCTTCCTTACTGGCATCACGATGATTGGGCTCTACTTCTTCAGTCCCAACGGCAGCGCCATCATGTTCTATCTGTTCTCGGCATTGTCGTGGTTCTTCTTCTCGGGGTTCAATACGGCCATCTATGCCATCATCCCCGACTGCGTGGAGTATGGCGAGTGGAAGACGGGTATCAGAAACGACGGATTCCAGTATGCCTTCATCTCTTTGGGCAACAAGATCGGCATGGCCCTCGGCACTTCGCTTCTCGCCATTGCCCTCGGCAGCGCAGGCTACGTGAGCAATGCTGCACAAAACCCGGATGTGCTGCGCATCATGCACCATGCTTTTAGCACCATCCCTGGAGTCTTATGGATCATCACCGCGGGCTGCCTCTGTTTTTATAAGCTCAATAAGAGACAATACAACCAGATCGTGGCTGATTTGGAGAACAAAAAGAAGTAGAACGTTTTCGTTAAGCCAAATGAGCAGAATAAAGCTCGCTTTAATTATGCCATGGCGAGAAAATGAAGGATGAAATCCAACCTTTTCGTTAAGCTAAATGAGTAGATCGGAGCTTACTTCAGTCATGCCATGACGGGAAAGGGCGTCATGTAAAACCAACGGGATTTTTTATCTCACAAGCATCACAACAACAATTTAAAATCATACAATTATGAGACAAGCAATTTTGGTAGAACCCAAGCACATCGAATTCAAGGAAGTAGCAGAACCCAAGGCAGCAGATCTAACTGCTCACCAGGTCCTCGTCCACATCAAGCGCATCGGTATCTGTGGAAGCGAGATTCACTCTTACCACGGTCTTCACCCCGCCACCTTCTATCCAGTGGTCCAGGGCCATGAGTATTCGGGTGTGGTAGTGGCTGTAGGCAGTGCTGTGAGCGTCTGCAAGCCTGGCGACCACATCACGGCTCGTCCACAGCTGGTCTGCGGCAAGTGCAATCCTTGTAAGCGTGGACAGTATAATGTCTGTGAGCATTTGCGTGTGCAGGCTTTCCAGGCGGATGGCGCGGCACAGGACTTCTTCGTTGTGGATGACGACCGCGTGGCAAAGTTGCCAGAAGGCATGAGTCTCGACTATGGAGCGATGATAGAACCTTCTGCCGTGGGCGCCCATGCCAGCAATCGGACCGATGTGAAGGACAAGAATGTGGTCGTGAGCGGTGCGGGCACCATTGGCAATCTTATAGCCCAGTTTTGTATCGCGCGTGGCGCCAAGAATGTATTGATCACCGATGTCAGCGATCTCCGTCTGGCGAAGGCACGCGAGTGTGGCATTCAGCATACCCTCAATATCACCAAGAAACCCTTGAAGGAGGCTGCACACGAACTCTTCGGCGAGGAAGGCTATCAGGTGGGATTTGAGGTGGCAGGCGTCGAGGTCTCCATCCGGTCTCTAATGGAGACCATCGAGAAAGGCAGCGACATCGTGGTCGTGGCGGTCTTTGCCAAGGATCCAGCCCTCAGCATGTTCTATTTGGGCGAGCATGAGTTGCGACTGATCGGCTCGATGATGTATCGCCACGAGGACTATCTCACGGCCATTGATTATGTCAGCAAGGGCATTGTCAACCTCAAGCCACTTGTCAGCAACCGCTTCGCCTTCGAAGAATACGACGACGCCTATCAATTTATTGATAAGCATCGCGAGACAAGCATGAAGGTTCTCATCGATTTCGAACAGAAACCAGAAGAGAAGAAGTAGCCTTCGTCCGCTTTTGCCAACCAGTGTGGATGCTCACTCTCCTTCATTCCCCAAAAGGCCTTAAGGCGATCCGTCGCCCTAATGACCGTTTGGGGGATTTTTTCTAGACTATCTATCACCCTGATTGGGCGTGCCTGTGTTGCAAAGGTACGGGCAACTAATACCAGCACCTCCCGCAAGCACTCTCATAAGATGAAGTTGAAAAGATAACCCAGTAAAACGATGAACAGTGTGATGGTGCCAAAAAACACACCAATGAGGCGCCATGTCATAACCTTCTTGAGTAGTGTGGCTTCTGGTAGCGACAACCCCACGACGCCCATCATGAAGGCAATGGCGGTGCCAAGCGGGATGCCTTTGGCCACGAAGACTTCGATGATGGGCACAATACCCGCAGCGCGGCCATAGAAGGCTCTAAACGCCGCATATTTAGCGGTAAAAATGAAATAATAATCTCGAACCACTAAACAATTACGTAAAAAGCCTTATTTTTGCATATTGAAAAAAAGAAGACAGTAAATATGGAGAAGCAACCTCCAATATGGTCTTAGATGAATATGAGGAATGCATCAATTGGAGTGCCTAGTCGGTACCATATAAGTGTTACTCTGGTGTCAGCTGACTGGAACCGTAGTACCAGTAGACTGAAACTCCAGTACCACCTGAATGATATGAGGCGAGGTACTGTCTCTCCCTGGAAATACTTGATTCTGCGCGTCACCTTTTTCAAGGGAAAGATAAATAGTAAATATCATAAAAGAATTATAATTAAGTAAATAACGAATATGAAAAGTTTTGCACCAAAACCATGGGTAGTACCTATGCCCGTGCTGATTATCGGCACATATAATGAGGATGGCACCCCAAACGCAATGAATGCTGCGTGGAGTGGACAATGGGACATGAAGGAAATAATGATTTCCATGGGCTCGCATGTCACAACAAAGAATTTGGATCGCAATGGCGAGTTTACTGTAGCCTTTGCCACCAAGAACACAATGGTGGCATCCGATTTTGTAGGCATCGTATCTGCCAAAAACGACCCTAAGAAGATGGAAAAGACAGGATGGAACATCGAGAAGGCAACTATGGTAGGCGCTCCTGTTTTCACAGATTTCCCTATGACTCTGGAGTGTCGCATCAAGGAGAAATACGATGAAAGCGAGACAGGCTACTATCTTGTGGCAGAAATCGTCAATATTCTTGTGAATGAGAAGTATCTGGCAGAAGATGGTAATCCAGATATGGAGAAGATGGAACTGATAGTCCTTGACCCTATTCACCATGGCTATATCCAGTTGGGCAACAAAGTAGGTAACGCATTCTCTGACGGCAAGGCTCTGAGATAATAATATGGAGACAGAAAGGATATTGCTTCGCCCTTGGCGAGAATTGGACGCAGAGGCTCTTTTCAAGTATGCCTCCGATCCTGACGTGGGGCCTCGTGCAGGATGGCCAGCACACAAAACGATTGAAGAAAGTCTTGAGGTAATCCGAACATACTTCAATAATGATACGACATGGGCGATAGTGCTGAAAGAAACCAACGAGCCTATCGGTTGTATGGGCTATTACACACACGAGAGCAGCAACATACCTATTGGAGAGAACGATTGCGAAGTTGGCTACTGGCTTGGCAAGCCCTATTGGAACAAAGGTATTTGCACCGAAGCACTAAAGCTTATGCTTGACTATTGCAGCAACGTGAAGCAGTTCGAAAATATCTGGGCAGATCATTTCACCGGAAATCCTGCATCAGGAAGGGTCATGGAGAAATGTGGTTTCTCTGACACCGGAATGCTGAACAGATGCAGCCAGCTCGTGGGTGGCAACAAGAATATGGTTAAAGTGTTTAAGTACAAAGGATGAATCTAGGCTTCACGTCGGTTATGCGAATGCCGAACTGTGCCACCTCCTGCGCCAGAGTCTCGCTGATGGCCTTGACGGCATGTTTCGTGTCACAGTAAATGCCCGACAAGGGCCCGATGTTGAGAGAGGTCGGTAAACACGAAAGTAGGAGATAAACACCTATGATTAGTGTTTGCCTCCTACTCGATTCAGGGTGTTTATTCTTTATTCTTTATTAATTGATGTATTTCTTCCCGTTCTTCACCACGATGCCCTTGTAGGTCTTGCTCACGCGTTGTCCTGCCAGATTGTACATGGCATCACTGCCCGTCGCAGTCCGGTTGCCACTGTTCGTGCTGTCAATGTTGTCTGTCACCGCATCCGTGTAGAAGAAGCGGGTGATAGGCTGTTCCAGTTTCGGCGTGCAATCGTCGTTTACGTAGGGCCAATCCACGCTCTCGGCATATTCGTCGAAAGAACGCCTGTCGCTGAAGTACGACATGGCTTTCTTCGGCATGTCGGCATTATAGAAGAAATTGAAGTCGAGGGTATTGCAGCATTCTGTTCCCTCGAAAGTGAACGTAAGGAGCAGGTTCTTGTTGCCACTGTAGTTGATCGGCTTGTCAAATGCGATCTCCAGTTCGCCGTTGCCGATAAGGTCGTAGAGTTCGCCCGCATACTCCATTCCTGCCACGGCGACCGTCGCATCCTTGTAGTCGTAAAACATATACAAGCCCGCCTTGTCGTCGTAGTCGAAGTTTGCATCATCGATCTCCTGTGCCCAAACTTTCACGGTGCGAGGGTACGTGCCATAGGCACACTCGTTACGGAAAATGAAGTTCACCTGGGTTATCGCCTTGCCACCCATTTTGGCAAGTTGCTCCTTGGTGTAGATAATCTGCGAACCTGTCATGCTGTGCGAGAAGTTGGTAGGCGCTGCGGCCCATGAGTATCCGTGCCCTACATACACATCGTCTCCTGTGCCGTCAGCGAGCATCTTGTCGTATTTTCCCAAGGTGATGCTGTTTTCGGGTTCCGGAGTCTTTGTCATGATGATGTTCTTTGTCGTGTCCTCTCCGGGTGTGAAGGTCACGTTCTCCTCGCTGTAGTCCTCGCATCCACCGCAGGTCACCTCCAGCGTGTAGGTCTTGTCGCTTTTCACGACTTTGATCCTGTAAGTTCCATCAGTACCCGTCGTTGCCTTATACACCAACTTACTGTCGTCAGTTGCGGTCAGTTTTACCACAGCGCCCTCTTGGGGTTCTCCGTCGCAGCTCACGGTTCCTGTCACCACCGATGGATACTCTATTTTTCTCATCGTGATATCTTGCGTCTTTGTTTCACCCGATGCGAACGTATAGTGGTCGATGGCATAGTCCTCGTAGCCCGCTGCCTTGGCTGTGAGGGAGTATTCCTTATCTACATTCTCAGCCTCGATGTTCAGGGTGTATTTCCCTTCTGCATCGCTTGTCACCTCGTACTTCGTCTCACCGCTTGTCAGCGTCACGGTAGCACCCATGATCGGCTCTCCGTCGCAGCTCACGATTCCTGTCAGTTCAGCCGGCTTCACCTCTGGTTTTGCCGCCTCTTGATAGGTGAACTGGGTGAGAGGCTGCGCCAACTGGGTGGCATGCGACACAGTGTAGCCACTTCCTTTTGCATAAGGCCAGTCTTCCGTTTCGTGGTAGTCGGCAAACGTCACGTTGTCGCTATTGGTACTCATGGCCATGTTTTCGGCATCAGTATTGTAGTAGAACTCGATGTCGCTACTCGTTTCTGCCGTCTCGTCGCCATCGAAGGTGATGGTGACAAGCAGGTTCTTGTCGCCGCTGTATGCGAATGCCTTGTCGAATGCCAGATTCAGTTCTCCGTTCAGACAGTAATAATCCACAAAGTCCGTGTCAAACGCATAGTCGGTCAGCACCTTCTCTGCATCGTTATAGTCGAAATAGGCGTATGCCTTCTTTTCGTCGTTGTAGGCGAAGGCATCATCGTCGATCTCCTTCACCCAGACATTGATCGTCCTTGGTATCGCAGAGAAAGAACTTTGGTTATAGAACACGAAGCTCATTCCCTTGATCTCCTTGCCGGCCATCTGTGCCAACTGCTCTTTGGTATAGATAAACTGTGATCCCGTATGCTTAACATAAAACTGTGTTGGCGCTATCATCCACCAACTTCCTTGATAGCATTGGTCTTCGTTCCAGTCGCCAGCCACTACTTCCTCGTAATTGCCCAGCGATAGCGTCTGGTCATCAGCCATTGCCCTTGTCAATCCCATTGCAAGAAGCAAGAGGGTTAGAATACAATTTAGCTTTTTCATCATTCTCTGTTTATTATAACGCTTTTTGTTTTGTCCTTGAACTATTCGTTTGTTTCATGTTCACTATTTCACCACCACTTTCTTGCCGTTGTGGATGAAGATTCCCTTCGATGGGTTGATCACCCTTTGTCCGGCAAGATTATACCAGTTGTTGTCATTAGACTGCTTACTGGTAGAGAGGATGTCCTGTACGCCGTCAGTTTCCGGATGGTATATTTCCGATGTGCGACTGTTGAGATCCACCTTCACGAGGTCTGTGAACGGACTCACGACGAAGGTGTATGGCACCGAACCGTTTGGCGTGCTCCAGTCAGCGGCCGAAGCATAGCAGTCGTAGTAGAGCACCCTGGCTGTCGTGTAGCGTGTGGGAGCCTGGATGGTGCATGAGGTGATGGAGTCTTTCGTTTCATTGTTCACGGCATCCACCGCTTCGTTTCCGCCTACCATGTAGTTCACCACGTCACCTTTCTTCAGCGTCTGCTTCACCTGGATCCGGTCGAAATAATCGGGACGTCCAGCCTGTGCCGTATTGTTGATCACGGAAAAGAAGAGATCTTTGCATCCATTGTCGAAATCAAGCTCCACGTCTGCGATGCCCGTTGCACCACCGTCCACCACAGCCTTTGCAGTTTTCACTTCTTTGCCGTTGGCGCCATGGCTCTCCACCCTTATTTCGTCCCCATCGCTGCAGTAGGCGCTAATGATGATTTTGTATTTACCATTGTTACCGCGCAAGTCCATATAGGGCGAGTAGATCAGTCCTGCTACCATACCAGAGATAAAGTTTGGAAAGCCGTATGCGCTCCATCCGTAGGTGTCAGCGTAGTCGTACGCAGAGAGATCCACGTATTCCTCTTCGCCTCCACCTGGTTCGATGATACTTCCGAAATCAATACCGTTGAACCCTTCGTCCATTATCGTCACATCGCCGTCGGCCCTCACCTCCTTGCGATCGTAAACAAATATACAGTAGCCGTCGGCATTGGGCACCGCTCCCCAGTTTGCCGTAAAACTACTTGAAGTGATGTCGGTTGCCACTTTTGTTTCTGGCTTATGCAAAGTCAGTTGTGCCGATGCCGCAATGGCGATCGTCAGCAAACAGATGGTTGTGTAAACCTTTTTCATTTTTCCTGTTTTTTTTGAGTTGTTTTGCTTTCTGTTTTTTGTGGAAGGTTTATCTCACGATGATTTTCTTCCCGTTTCTGATATAGATGCCGTGTGTCGGCGTGGCGACCACCTGCCCGTTGAGGTTGCGCCATAGATTGTCCCCTTCTTCGCTGCCTACGTTGATGTCGTCGATACTGTCAGTGCCTTTGATTACGATTTGAATATCCCTCGAGACATTTTTGTAGCTTGCCGTGAGGATTTCCGTTCCACCTCCTTTTATCCTTGCTGTGCCGTCAGTCAGGATTTCCACCAAACCGCGACTTGCCTTCCAGGCGACTTTTGTGTTTTGATCGTTGCCCAGTGAGACCCTGAAGTCTTTAGTCACACTGTTGAGGTTGTCACCGTCTGCAAGTATTACGGGTGTGGCGTACAGCACGGCCATGCCACTGTTCTCCAGTCCGTTCATCTTCGGTCGGGGCAACATATCTTCGGCATATACCCAGTTGCTGCCAAGTGTTTCCTTCTGCCTTTCCCCCAGCAGGTCGGCAGTGTTTCTTTCCTGTGCTGGTATGGAAATCGAAGAACAAGCAGTCTGTTTGTCGTACACCACCTCTCCGATATCTGTCGGGTTGGCATTGCCAATGCAACCAGAAAAGTTCTCGTTGCTGAGCATACCGAAGTTCGCTATGCGGTGTACCTTGTCGTTCCACATCGGGTTGCCGATGGTGCCAGCGATCCTCATCGTGTTGGTGCTTTCCACATATCCGTAGTTTGCCACGTCACAGATCGTGTTTCCCGTCTGCTGCCCTGAATAACCGATGACTCCACCCAAGGCGCAGCCGTCGCTCGCCACATGCCCAAAGTTGGCACAGTTGCTTACGGTTGCCCCCTCCATGCTTCCTTCAGCTTTGGATATGATTCCTCCGATCACGCCGCCCACACAGGAGAGTACGGCCGTCGATGTTGAAGTCACGTCCGCATAGTTGCATAGATTATACAACACGGCTTCATTGGTTGGATTGGCGACGATACCACCCACGTAGTTGCAGCCTACGACCGATCCGCTCACAGCGAGGTCGTGCACGGCGCCACTCTTCACGGTGCCAAACAGTCCCACATAGTTTTCGTTCGGCATGTTTATATCCAGCGTTATGCAGTGTCCGCCGCCGTCAAAGTCTCCCTTGAATAGTCCCTCATAGCCGATCATGCCAGTGAAAGGCCCGGTGATGTCCTGTGTCAGCCTGAAGTATTTTCCGTACGTCTGCTGTTCGCCGTTTGCACCTGGCTTGTCGGTCATATTGCCCAGTTCCTCCAGGTCGTTTACATTACTTATCAGGTACGGGTCGTTTTTCGTCCCCGTACCGCCAGAGAAGGTCTGTGCCGCAGCTACGTTGCAGAGTAGCAAGGCCCCAAATAGTAAATGCTTTTTCATTATGCTTGTTGTTGTAAAATGATGCAGTTGCTCATAGACGTTTCCTATAGGCTGATGGTCAGCTTCGCCATGTAGAAGTTGCTATTGCCGCTATGATAAGCAGTATGCCTCCAGTGGGTTGCCGCCGTTAGCGCCTTGTCTTTCCATATCTTGAAAGTATATTCTACTCCCAAGCTCATCTCCGTCTCACCTCCACCCATATATTCTTTTATGTTCTGCAGGGTGGCAGCGAGCAATTCGTTCTGACAGTTGTATATGTCCAGTCTTGCCGCCAAGTTCTCTCTGCGCCTTATCTTTGCCTTTGCACACACCATGTTCTTTGCGTTGGCATGAACGATGCTTGCCGTTACCCCCATCGTAAGGTCGCTGCTCTTCAATAGGTTCCCCGATGTATGATGGCTGTTTTTGAACGAGGCGCAGGCGATCTCTGGCTCTATGTTTACATCAGTCTTTTCCGTCCAGTTGACGTTCCAGAATCCTTCTGCCTTGATTTTTTCGATTTTTCCGTCGTATTGCTTGCGACTGCCAATCTGTGGGTATATGTTTCCCGTTGCGTCTCCGAATAGGTTGTCTATGCCTTTGCGTTGCGCAACGTTTCCGGTCAGCCTCACCCCATAGTCCTCGTTGTTGTAGCCGACGGCCCCATCCAGAGAGTTGACCTCCAGTCTGTTCAGCGGTAGTCGGTTGAGGTCGGTGAGTACTTTCTCTTTCCGTGTAAACAGATACCCAGCCGAGGCCGACCAGCCGGTAGTCTCTTTGCTTGCCATACTGATCTCCGCCCCTATACTGTAGCCCTTGTAGAAGCAGTTCTTTCCTTGTCCAGAAAAGCGAGTGAAGTCGTTGCCGATTCCTGTCAGGTGATACACCATCTGCGTTCCGAGTTCGTTGTAGAAAGCCAGCTCGTTGGTCTGCTTATACTTTCCTGCTGTTGCCGTCAGTGCCACGCTATAGCTTCCCCAGATGTTGAGTCCGATTCCGCCTTGGGCATACAAGTCGGCCACCGTATTGTTGGGTCGAGGGTCACGGTCGCGGTATTCCGACAAAGTCCGGTATCCCAAGTCCACACCATAGCATGTCTTTCCGTGTCGTGTGGAGTATCCCCCGTCGAGCCGATAGCTCTCGTAGTTTTGGTCGCCCCCTTTGGCGTCGCCCATGACATACGGGTATAAGAGCAGGAAATCACTCGTTTCGTTCCACGTCACGTCATATTTCTTTCCGTTCTGATAGGAAGCCTTTCCCCACACCACACTGTTCGCACCGAGCTGCTGGAAGGAGGAAGCTTCCATACCAAACTGTTTTCCACCGCGACCCACTTGCGGTATCCTTGCTGCCGCTGCTGGTTCCGTCGTTGCATAGACAGAGAATTCCGATATCGACGGTGTGTGCAGATAGTTTCTCATTGCGGGACTTGCCAGTACTTCTTGTCTGAAGCGCACGTGCCCCGTGCTATATACCTGCCTCTTCCAAACGATGCTATCGTTGGCTGCTGTCATTGCCACCGTGTTGAGGAGAGCGACGGGCAGTATTCCTGCCTTGATACTTATGTTCATATATGGATGCTTCTTCCTTGTAGTCACTATGAGCAGTAGGTGTCTATATACCGAATGTATGGAACGGGTCCGCCTTTGCCCTTGGCTCAAAATCCTCCGCGGAGTTGTTAGTGTCCATCAGTATGACTCTTTTGCCGTCCATCGAACCAACTTTGCGTCGCACACTCTTTCCGAAGCGGCTATCATCAAAGTTAAACTCCGAGTTATAGGTGAACCCGCGGTCGAGGGCTGGCGATGTTACGATCCATTGAAATCCAGCCTTGCTACTCATGTTTACGGCGTCCAGAATCCAACTGTTTGGCAGACGGTAGCTTGTGCCTGTCATGTCAGCCTCGCCGGTCTGTCCCGTCAGATGGTAGTTGTAGTTGTATAGGTAGTCCAAGAGAAACGTATTCTTGTCGGTGTGCATCCTTGCCAGGGCGTACGACTTGAACCCTTGTGTGTGCGGACTCCATAGAGTCAGCGTGCTGCAGTAGATCTTCTCAAGATTCGGCACCTTCGGGTTGTCAATGTCCGTAAACTGTGGATTGGTCGATTCGTCATACCATTCGTAGTCGGCCGTGGTCATATTCCAGGAGTTGGGGTTAGCCACCGTGTGGTCCACGGCGTTGTCCACTATCAGCAGTTTGCCACCCGGCTGCACGGGCACGTCGCGCCCAGTTCCTGGAATCATATACATTGCCGCCACGGCCATGTCGGTATCCATGATGTTCGGTTTGTATTCCTGCTTCATGGTGGTCAAGAAATCGCTTTCTGCTATCACGAGCGAGTCAGCGTAGAGCACGTGGTCAGTATTGTTGTAAATTACAAAATACTTGTCAGCATAATAGTAGCTCCCCTGTGCGTTTACTGTTCCCGCACAGAATATTTCCGCCAGTACGAATCCCTTGTAAGCGATGTCTGCCGGATCCTGGTCTGGTTGCGATACCACTTGCAGCGCGAGGTTCACGACGGCGTTTTCCTTTGATAGCGTTGTTCCGTCGCTATATGCCGTCACCTCTACCGTCTTCGCCACTAGGTCGCTGTTTCTGTAGTTCAGTTTTCCCGTAGCGCTGATTCTGTAGTAACCCCCATCCACGCTGTTCAGTGTTACCGTCATGTTTTCTGCCGTCGAAAAACTGAAGGCCGTCTCTTTGCCGGTGTTGATTTCTGTCAGTGTCAAATGGACGTCCGTCATAGTCAGTTCCTCACTATACCCTGCAGGAGTAGTGAACGAGACGCGGATATCTGCCGGCGTCGTATCTACCGACTGAATGTCGTCGTTGCTACACCCAGTCAGTGCCAACATGCATAAAGCAATGAGCATCAAAAAATGTGATGTTTTCATATTGTTCTTTTTTTTATTGTATCAAATATTGAAATTGATTTCCATACCGAAAAATGGCTTCGACGTCCTTCTCACCGTCATACCACTGTTGGTGGTATAGTCTGGCATGTAGTCAATCATACGGTTCACAAAGAGAGCCAGTTTCATCCACTTGCCAAACTCTTTAGTCACTTTCAAGTTCAGAAACATATAGAATGGCACTTTCTGCTTGAGCCATGCCGCATCGTTGTATCTGTTGATGAGCCATTGCAGATAGACATCCTGTTTGCTTTCCTCTGTGAAATCGTGTATCTCTCCGTTGTTGTCGATATATTTCAGTGGTACACCGCTGGTCCGGATCGATTTTGATGATGTGAACCACATACATTCAGCCGTGAGAGAGAACGACAGGGCGAGCTTAGGGATATAGGTGTCCGCCATGATGTTGGTGTTGAGTTGCTCCCGCACGCTTCCCGCCTTATTTTCATAGTAGCCGATATAGAGGTCGTTCACCGGTGTGCCGTCCACGACGGCAGTAGTATTGCTGCGAAACATCGGGTCGCTGTTGGTGTAGGTGGTCTTGAACCATGCCCCGTTCACGGTCAGCCGTGTCTTCAGCATCTCGAAGCGCTTGGTGGCCATCTGCCATTCTACGCCCTCTTTGATCATTTTGCTGCCGTTTGTGGTCATGCCGTATGCGCCGAGCACACGTTCTTCTACATACGGCAGTTTCTCGAGTGCCGGTGGCGCGCTGAGGCTATTGCCGTCTATTGCGCTCTCGTCGTAATCCCTGTAGTCATACGGCCTTACCTTTGCAGAGGTGCGGAATCCGTCGTTCATCTGTTCGCGAAAATACGTCACGCTGACCGAGTTGCCGTCCCACTGTGCTCCGATTCTGATTTCCCATTTGTCGTTCCTTGCTGGTTCGAGCCCGTAGTTTGTGGGATTATCGATATACGTGTGCAGATAGATCCGCCTATAGTCGGCGTTCATGTTGTAATAGTTGAGCTCGATGAGGTCGGTGTATATGAGGTCGGGATAAATCTGGAGTAGGGTAGGAAACTTGCTTTGTTGTCCCCACCCCCCATTGATGTCGATCGTTAGCGGTTTTCCTGCCATGCTGATCTCGGGAAATCTCCATTGCAAGTTCAACCTCGGGTTAAGATATATTTTTCCGCTCATGGCGTATTCTTTCGCAATATGGGCCAGACTGCTTCCGCGCAGACCCACTTGTGCTGTCAGCAGGTTGTTGCCCACAGGCAACGTCAGGTTGTCTTGTAGGAAAAAACTCACCTGGTGCATCGCTGGTATGGCGCTGTAGTTGCGTGGCCGGTAGGGTGTCCCTGGGCTTACGGGCAGTGCTGGGTCGTACTCCTGTCCCCTGCCATAGTTTTTATCCATCTTCCATTCTGCTCCGACATGAATGCGCTGCGACAGTTGGCCGCTGTTGTATGCAAACAGTGCCTTCAGTTTGGCGTATAGGTTGAGTGGTCTCCCATCTACGGTCACGTTCGAGATATAGTGATAGGGTAGGAAGGTCCCGTCGTGTTCGCCTTCCTCCAGCGATGTCGATGCTGCCATATCGCGGCTCAGGCTGATGCTCTTCTGTTGTTCGATCCTGCTCCACTCGTAGGCCGCAGCCACGTCAAGGTTCATGGATTTGAAGAAAGAGAGACTGCTGGGGTTCAGTAGCATGGAGTGGCTCATGCTCAGTCTGTTGTATGACGACTTGTATGTGTCGTCTTTCTGTTTCAATATTTCTGGGTCGTGCTTCTCGTCATCGAAAGATCCTGTGTAGTCGATGTTGCTGCGCCATCTCAGCCGCGCGTTGCCCACCTGCCATTCGTCTTGCATGCGTGCCGATGCTGTCAGCCGCTTGTAGTTGTTCATTGGGTCTCGTGGGTCCGCCTTTGCGTCGAGGTAGTCCAGCCCCAGGTTGACGATCAGGCTACCCAGTTCTATTCCCTTGCCAGCATACAGTAGTTTACTATAGGAGTCGGCCTTGAACCGTGCCTCAAAGGGTGTGGCTTTCAACTTCCGCTTTATCAGTACCACGCCACTCGACATATCGCCGTATTCCACGGGTGCGATACCTCTTATCACCTCCACGCTCTCTATGTTATCCGTCGGTATACTGCGCATATCCACGCCGCTTGTCACATGGCTCCTCCCAGCATCGGGATCACCGACGGTGCCGTTTGAAGCCTGCTTCACGATCTGCATGTTGGCATTGGTATTCATCGGGATGCCATCGGCTACAAACAGTGTTCCCATCGCACTGACATCGTAGTTGCTCCCTCCACTTCCAGCCTGGCGCAGTCTGATGGTGTTGGCATTGGTGAGGTCGGGCAGTTGGGTTGTCCCACCGGGCAATAGTGATAACAGGTCGGTGAAACTCGACGGCTGCAGATGCTCTATGGCTTTGCGGTCGATCACGGACGACGTAGTGATACCTTGCGACTCGTGCGCCGTCACTACCACCTCGTTCAGTACGCGGTTGTCCTGTTTCAGCTTCAGTGTCAGCGTTACGGTCTCTCCGTTCCTGCTGGTGTAGGTCTGGGTCAGGGTGTGGTAGCCCAGGTATGACACGGTGATGGTGTACCTGTCCGAACTGAGGTCCTGAAATATGAAATAGCCAGAAATATCACTCACGGTGGTGAGTTTCCTATTGTGCGAATCAGTGATTGTCACTGTAGCGTACGCCACGGCATCATTGCTTCCGGCATCCACTATATGTCCGCGGATATCGTCAGCTTTTGCAGCAAGACATGCTGCGAGCATCGCCCCTGTTAGTATTATTTTTTTTTCACCCACTTGAGTTGCATTTTGCTATTGCGGGTGCAAAATTATAAATGGACAGCAGAACTAGCAATACTCAAAATATGTGATTTCTTATTAGTCAAAAGCAAATGGCTACTTACTTATAGGTTGTCCGGATGAAGGAAGGGGTCATTTGTGTATATACATATAGCCTTCGTTCTATGTGCGACAATCTACGACGATAAACGTCGCATATTCTGTACACATTGACTATTTCATATACTCGTAGATGAAAATAGGAAAAGAATTTAATACAGCAACACTTCTATTAGGTTTGACATGGAGCAAGAGTTGCCTTTCGAATATTGATAGCTGATTGACAACAGACTTGTCCTTTGGCATCGTATATAATCCTGCTATAAGCAAGTTAGCTTTACTGACATTCATTTGCTTCAGATATTGCCAGTTGTCTTTCACCTTCATATACTTTTCCTTGGTCGGCGTTTCGCCATCCTTGAACAAGATGTGGTCGAGACTGTTGTAAGCCGAAAAATCACGAGCCAGGCGTTTGAAGTCTTTGCACTCTTCTCTGCTAACTACATAGTTGGCATAATCGTTGTCGGGAAGTTCCTTGGTATAGCGGATGGATTCAATCATCGGGTAGTTGATGTAGAGTTTTCCGTTCTCGGTTTCGTCTGCAAACAATGCCAACATCTCTTCTACTCTTCGATTGATCTCTTCAAGCGAAAGGTGAGAGTTTTGGAAGTCATAGTCGAAGAATAAGAATATTTCCGAAATGTCTGAACTTCTCATGCCGTTCAAGGTGGAGTCACCTCTTGCTGCCAAACGTTCTCGCATGACAGAAACAATGTCTCCACCGTCTTCATATTCCTTCAGCTCATTGTAAAGGTCATATATGTTATTCCCGAAAGAACAAATGATGTTGTCATTCACTTTCGGGAAATAGAGTCTTTCCAGTGTTCTATACAGGCGAGGCTCACGCTCGTCGCCTTCGAATACAAATAGAATCATAAGCCAAAAGTTCCGCCTCTATACAGTTTTTCCAAGTTATGAGCAAAACGAAGTTCCTTGTTCGTCAGATCGCAAATAGCCTTTATCTCGTTGTTTCTAAGAATAAAGAAGCAGTCAGGACGAAGCAAGTCATTGGAAAGAAGGAATGTGTCGTGGGTGGTTACGAACACCTGGTTGTTGCCTTCAAACAATCGCTTGCAAATCTTATAGGAAAGTTCGTGGTGGTAGAAAGCATCAAATTCGTCGATGAAGACGAACGAAGCGTTGTCCATCTCTTTCAGCCAATAATACTGTAACTCCAGATTTCTTGTGCCTGTGGATGCAACCCATTGGAACGGAATTCTCACACCGTTCATTATGCAGAAGAGCGTGTTGTCGCCCTGCGTATTCGGCGCAAACTCATACTCCTGACCACTAACTTCTTTCAAATAAGCTGCAAAGTCGTCAGCGAGGTGATTCTTTATGATATACTCTTCCACGTTGCTGCCACCTTCCTTCAAGCCAATGAATTCACGATAATCGAGACTTCTAAAGAACAGCATATTCTCTACGAAGTCACGAAGTTGCAGCAGGACATGATCTTTGGGGAGTGGCACAGAACCCAACAAGAAGTTGACGATAGAAATGTTGTTGGCACTATCTTTCAGATTCTGAATGGCAACGGCGGTCAGGCCAAATTCTTCGGAAATAGCCAGTTCGTCTTTGTCTTTAGCAAGAATCTCTTTGTTGTCAACTGTTAGTTTTTCACTGATGATACTGCCTTTAAGTTCTGATGCCACTTTGCTATAACTGTATTTTACCACATGACCGTCGAAAGAAAATGTGTAATCGAATTCAACCGGATCGTTGTGGCATAATGCACAAGCATAGTTCAGATAGTAATCAGGCTTCTTCCACTTGTGAGAAAGATGGTTGGCGATGTCGAATATTGCCAATCCGAAGTTCGACTTTCCTGCTCCGTTCGGTCCATAGATAATGCCATTCTTCACAATGCCATTATGCACGGCGTTGTTATTGAACGTATAATTGCTCGGATGGGACAAGTCCCACTCGATGCGATTCTTAAACCCTCTGTAGTTCTTAACTGCGAATTTCGTTAACATGACAATATTAATTTAGAGAAGTTTCTAAGTTGCCTACAAAGGTACAAAAAAAAGTGTTTGCCGTAAATAATTTACGGCAAACATTGTTGTGCATGGCAATTATTTAACAATTCACATCTATTTACCAAATTCCGTTGTTGTTTTGTCAAAATGAAGAAGCGTAATAGATGCTTCTTGATTATGATACTTTATAAACTCCACTTTTTCCTCTGTGAGTTTTCCGTTAAAAGGAGGTATGCCAACGGTAGGCATACCTCCAAGAAAAAGTGATTTTTATCAAAAAAGTTACTTTGACGCTATGGGATCGCTACAAAAATTCCTTCTTTTGCATCCTTTGCATTTCTTTTTATTTGTTACGTATATTTCCTCTATGGCTTTAATAAGATACCATAGAGTAATCTTATTTCTTGTTGAAGTTTGTTGAATCCTTCTGTTTTCTCCAGGGTCAGCTCGTCCATGTAGAGACGTTTGTTGACTTCTATCATGGCTGAATGATACTTGATAGGTACAGAGAAAGTCTTGCTATTAGAGAAAGGCTCATTCATGCCAACCTTATAACCAAGAGATTCGAAATAATGAACGATATTTCCAATGACGACTTTGTTCGGACAGGTGTCATCGTCGTTGTAGCCGATACAGATATCGATATCAGGTGGATTCGAATTCAGTAGATTAGGTATGCTGGAGAAACTATGACAGTCTATCAACAACGTACCTTCACCCATGGCAATGATTTTCTTTGATACGGATGAATGAAAGTCAATATACTGAATAAATGCTTCATTTTTCGAGCTGAAAGAACGATAAGGATATCCACTACCTGTTTTAACCTCTCTGAGATATCTAATGCCGAGACCCTCTTTTTCTAATGGATCATTTATCAGCCTTTCCACATCGCAATATAGACGGCAATATGGGAATACGACAGAGCTTATGTGTTCTGTTTCAGCATGAGACACGAACAATTCGTCTGTGTAGTAATCGACAAGGAGTCTTTCTTCATAGTCCAAATCATTATAAGAGTGATTTGAATTTTCAGGAAAAGAAGAAGATGAGTGGGGAACATGGAGCAGAATGTTCTTATAACATCTTAGATTGTCCACACGAACTCTAAATGTTCTCCAGATTGCTCCAACATGTTCCCCTGAAACACCATGTTTTTCGAGGATTCTCTGTAAAGTTTGAATGAACTCCAGTGGAGCATAACAGTCAAGTGCCGGCACTGGCCGGAAATTACAAACCTTCCTAAAAATCTCACAAAACAAGTCATCTGAGACCTCAAAGCCAAGCTCATTTTCAAGCTGATATTTCACAGACCTGAGCGCAACAGCTGTTGCGGTGCTGCCAAGAGTAGAGATTTCGTCAAACCTCTTCAATCCTGCTTGATGTCCGAATTTGAACCAATGTTCGTTTCCTTCCCATCTTGATTTACCTAATTCTTCCATTTTCGTTGTTATTTAATTGTTAGACACTAAAGAGCCGATCACTGTTGTGGGTCTAACGACAAGTAACAACACTTGCTGGAGAAGAAAAGAAAAATCCCTATATGCCTACGAAAGGACATATAAGGAAATCTACAGTCTCTGAGCTATAATGAGTTTTTGGCGTATGCCCACATCTGCTTTCGCTCGCCACCGTGGCTCTTTGGAATGCTCTATTCCTGAAGCTCGGTTGGCACGCATTGCTGCGTTCTTGATGTAAATTTCCGAATGCTCAAATCATTGAGTTCATCAATTCGGATGCAAAGATACTAATTATTTTTCATATTCTTCAATATTTATCTTAAAAAGATGTTTCTGGCGGAATTATTGACATCGATCCAGAACCTTTTCAGCATAAAAATTAGGGCTAACACTTCTTACGAAGTATCAGCCCTAATTTATCTTGTTTGAAGAGTTTAAGCCTCTTTATTATCAGAGACTTACCGCCTAACTCGTTAGTTACGCGGGCTTATCTTGTTACTCCTCCACAGCAGCCTGCGCCGCAGCGAGGCGTGCGATAGGCACGCGGAACGGCGAGCAGCTGACGTAGTTGAGGCCCACGCGGTGGCAGTACTTCACGGATGAAGGCTCACCACCATGCTCTCCACAGATACCGCACTTGAGGTCCGGACGTGTGGCACGGCCCTTCTCGACAGCCATCTTCACCAACTGGCCGACACCCTCCTGGTCGAGCACCTGGAACGGATCGACGTTCAGGATCTTCTTCTCCAGATAAGAGGGGAGGAAGCTGGCGATATCGTCACGGCTATAGCCGAAGGTCATCTGCGTGAGGTCGTTCGTACCGAAGCTGAAGTACTCGGCATGACGGGCGATGAGGTCTGCGGTCAGTGCGGCACGCGGGATCTCAATCATCGTACCCACCTTGAACGGCACCTCCACACCCTCGTGTGCGAAGAGCTCATGCGCCGTCTTGTAGATCACCTCCTTCTGCTGCTCCAGCTCCGACTCGATACCTACCAGCGGCACCATGATCTCGGGACGCGGGTCAAAGCCCTCCTTCTTCAGCTGGCAGGCAGCACCGAGGATGGCACGCGTCTGCATGGCCGTGATCTCAGGGAACGTATTGCCGAGACGGCATCCACGCAGGCCCAGCATTGGGTTGTGCTCCGACAGCGAGTTGACACGGTTCTGGATGAAGCGGACGCTCACACCCATGTCCGAAGCCATGATCTCCTGACCACGCAGATCGTGCGGCACAAACTCGTGGAGAGGCGGGTCGAGCAAGCGGATATTCACAGGCTTGCCGTCCATGCACTTCAAGATGCCGTAGAAGTCCTGACGCTGATAGGGCAGTAGCTTGTTGAGCGCAGCCTCACGACCCTCGCCGGAGTCGGCAAGAATCATCTCGCGCATCGCCTTGATCTTCTCGTTCTCGAAGAACATGTGCTCCGTACGGCAGAGACCGATACCCACTGCGCCGAAGTTGCGTGCCACCTCCGCGTCGTGCGGCGTGTCCGCATTCGTGCGCACCACGAGCTTCGAATACTTATCGCAGAGATTCATCAGTTCGGCGAAATCACCCGTCACTTCTGCCGGACGCGTCTTCACCTCACCGAAATATACCTCACCCGTCGAACCATTGATGGAGATATAGTCACCCTCGTGGAGCAGCGTGCCCTCGATCTGCACCGTGCGCGCCTTGTAGTCCACCTGGATGGCACCGGCGCCACTCACGCAGCACTTACCCATACCACGTGCCACGACAGCAGCGTGCGACGTCATACCGCCACGCGCCGTGAGGATACCCTCTGCCGCGCTCATACCAGCCAAGTCCTCCGGACTCGTCTCGATACGTACCATCACCACACGGTTGCCCTCCTCGTGCCATTTCGTGGCATCGTCAGCGAAGAAGACGATCTGACCGCAGGCAGCACCCGGCGAAGCCGGCAGACCACGCGTCAGCACCTTAGCACCTGCCAAAGCCTCCTTGTCGAAGACTGGGTGGAGCAGTTCGTCCAGCTTGCCCGGCTCGCAACGCTTCAGCGCCGTCTTCTCGTCGATCTCGCCCTCGTGGAGCAAGTCCATGGCGATCTTCACCATGGCCGTACCCGTGCGCTTACCGTTGCGCGTCTGCAAGAACCAGAGTTTTCCCTCCTGTACGGTAAACTCCATGTCCTGCATGTCGTGGTAGTGCTTCTCCAGCTTGTCCTGCAGCGCGTTGAGCTCCTGGAAGATCTCCGGCATGTTCTCCTCCATTGACGGATACTTCTTGGCACGCACCTCCTCGCTGATGCCCTGGAGCTTCGCCCAGCGGAGCGAACCCTCCTTGGTGATCTGCTGCGGTGTGCGGATACCGGCCACCACATCCTCGCCCTGGGCGTTGATCAGATACTCACCGTTGAAGATGTTCTCACCCGTAGCGGCGTCACGGCTGAAGCACACACCCGTTGCCGACGTGTCGCCCATGTTGCCGAAGACCATTGCCATCACCGTCACGGCCGTACCCCACTCCTGGGGGATGCCCTCCATCTTGCGGTAGAGGATGGCGCGGTCGTTCATCCAGCTGTCGAAGACGGCGCAGATGGCACCCCAGAGCTGCTCCATCGGATCCGTCGGGAATTTCATGCCCGTGCGCTCCTGGATCGCCTGCTTGAAGAGCACCACCAGCTGCTTCAGCTCATCGACATTCATCTCGTTGTCGAGTTTGATGCCGCGCTGTGCCTTCACCTGCTGTATGATAGCCTCGAAGGGATCGATGTCCTCCTTGTTCTCGGGCTTCATGCCCATCACAACGTCTCCATACATCTGGACGAATCGGCGGTAGCTGTCATAGGCAAAACGCTCGTTGCCCGTCTTCTGTGCCAGTCCGATCACCACGGTGTCGTTGAGACCCAGGTTGAGGATGGTGTCCATCATACCCGGCATGGAAGCGCGCGCACCAGAGCGGACGCTGACAAGCAGCGGGTTGATAGGATCGCCAAACTTCGCGCCCATCAATTTCTCGATGTGCTTCACGCTCTTCTCCACTTCGCTCTTCAGCAAAGCGACCACGTCGTCCTTTCCTTTCTCAAAATATTCGTTGCAAACGTCGGTGGTGATAGTGAATCCCGGGGGTACGGGCACGCCGATGAGGTTCATTTCAGCAAGGTTTGCACCCTTGCCACCCAGCAGATTGCGCATTTCCGCACGACCTTCAGCCTTACCATTGCCGAAGGTGTAAACTCTTTTTTCGCTCATTGCTTCTATGGTTGTTGTATAATGAATATTGTGTTATCTTTTTTACCTTAAAAATATCCAGAACTAATCTTTGCTTATTTTGGATGCAAATTTACGCATTTTATGCGTTTTCTCCAAATTTTACGCATGTTTTTTCTGTCTCACCCACACTAAAAATGAGGCGCGTCAAGAAAAACTTCTTCCTCCTACCGTCAGTTTTTGAACAGTTTGCTGAAGAACCCCTTCTTCTCCTTCTTCTTCGGTGCTGCTTCTTGCGGCGCTTCCGCCTCAGCCTGCGCCTTTTCCTCGACGACGTGGGGCGAGACCGGGGGCAAGTCCTCACCCTCCAAGATGCCCGCGTCCGTCCATTGCTGCACCAGTGCCTGGCAGTCCGCCTTCGCCTCATCCGCCTCCACCTCATATTCGCCCGTCAGCAGTTCCACCATGTCGTCGATGGTGAAATCCTCCCGCTGGGCCAGTTCGTTCCACAGGAAGTTCGCTGTCTCGTTGAGTGAAATGATATTTGTGAAGTCGATATTCTCCTGTCCCGTGGCCAGCAAAAACGA
>ERZ779937.255-NODE-255-length-26269-cov-2.998741_pt1 | contig 26269 bp, 20 predicted proteins | sample MGYA00511185_ERZ779937 | MGnify/ENA primary metagenome ERZ779937 (study PRJEB29588, sample SAMEA2147216) | human gut metagenome | biome: human gut; feature: human-associated habitat; material: faeces | place: Denmark | collected 2008/2010 ... | reverse complement strand
GTGGAAATGACGCCGGGCTATGAAGGCAGTGAACCCCCCTTCCCCCTTCCGGCAGACAGGCAAAAAAATGATACCGGCGCCCCTGATGCTCCGGTAGACGAAAAGGATAAGACCAGCCGGTCCCAGCCAAAGAAAGACCAGTCCCCCAAAGAATCTCCTCCGCAAAGTCAGGGACAGCCGCAGGCACAGCCAAAGGGCGAATCTGCTCCCCAGCCGCCCCAGCTGAATCAGCAGAACCCGGTGGAAGGGAAAAAATCATTCCCGAAAATTCTTTTCCTTCTCCTCCTGATCCCTCTCCTTCTGTCAGGCTTCCTTGTTTTCCGTCTGACAGAAGTGAGCCGGATTTTCAAAAACGGAACCTCCGGGAAGGAAGGATTTAACCGCCTTCTGGATTACATGGACCGCCTTTCCTCCTATGCCGGCCTTCCGCAAAAGGGAAGCTATGAAGAAAGAAAGGCCGCCTTCCAAAAGGACCAGCGCTTCCAGGGATGGGACCATCTGCTGGATCTTCTGGTGAAAGCCAGATGGTCCGGAAAGCCCCTTGACCGGGAAGAAAAAGAAGAAGTTCTTTCCCTCATCGTGAAGGCCAGGGAAAAATGTCTAGCCTCCATGAAATGGGGAGAGAAACTCCGCTTCCTCTTCATCCATAAGCTGTGAGAACGGTATGTCCGGTTATCTCCACAGGAAAAAGCCCCTGCTTTCGCGGGGGCTTTTTCCTGTGAAATTGTCTATACCAAGCGCAGGGCGCTATGGCTTCTGTTATCCCAGGAAGGCCATGGATTCTTTCCACTGAGCAGCCTTTTCCTTCATAGCTGCCACCGCTTCTTTCCCATGGGCTTTCTGGCGTTCTACGGATTTCGGCCCTGTGCCGCCGTAGCTTTCACGATTTTTCACGCAGTTTTCTATTTTCAGTGCTTCCAGAATATCTTCCTCAAAAAGGGGACTCATGGATTTGAATTCCTCCATGGTCAGGTCATGGAGCACTTTGTGATGTTCGATGCAGTAATGAACCGCTCCGCCTACTACCGCATGGGCCTGACGGAAGGGGAGCCCCTTCTTGGCCAGGTAGTCAGCCATATCGGTGGCATTGGAGAAGTCATGCTCCAGCACTTCCCGGGTATGCTTCCCGTTGACGGTCATGGTGCTGATCATGCCGGCGTAAATATCCAGGGCGAAGTAGAGGGTGTCTATGGCATCAAATACCCCTTCCTTGTCTTCCTGCATATCCTTGTCATAGGCCAGGGGAAGGCCCTTCATCACGGTGAGGAGACCTATGAGGCTTCCGTAGACACGGCCCGTTTTGCCGCGGATGAGTTCGCACATATCCGGATTTTTCTTCTGGGGCATAATGGAACTTCCTGTGGAGTAGCCGTCATCAAGCTCTATGAAATGGAATTCGCTGGTGCTCCAGTAAATGAATTCTTCCGAAAGCCTGGACAGGTGCATGGCGCAGATGGAGGCAAAGGAAAGGAACTGGAGGAGGTAATCCCGGTCGGACACAGCGTCCAGACTGTTTCCATAAACCTTGGAAAAATGGAGATCTTCCGCTTCTTCCAGAGGATTGGTGGGATAGGTGGTGCCTGCCAGGGCGCAGGCGCCGATGGGAGACATGTCCGCCATGTCATAGCATTCTTCCAGCCTCTTGAAATCCCTTTCCAGCATGGCAAAGTAGCAGAGCATGTGATGGGCAAAGAGCACCGGCTGGGCCCGCTGCATATGGGTATAACCGGGCAGAATCACATCTTTGTACTTTTCCGCAGCCTCAAGCAGCGCCTCTTCCACGGCAATCAGTTTTTCCGCCACCCGGCCGATCTGCCTTTTCATGTACATATGAAGGTCCAAAGCGCATTGGTCGTTCCGGCTCCTGGCGGTGTGAAGCCTGGCTCCGGCGTCACCGATATCATCGGTCAGCCTTTTTTCCACATTCATGTGGATATCTTCCAGCTCGATGGAGAAAGGAAACTTTCCATCATCGATTTCCTTCTTGATGGCGGAGAGGCCTTCTGTGATTTTTTCACAGTCCTCTTTGGAAATGATGCCGTGGCGGGCAAGCATTTTCGCATGGGCTTTGGAGCCGGCAATGTCTTCTTTATACATCCGGCAGTCATAGGAAATGGATGCGTTGAAATCAAGGGCATTCTTTTCTTCCGCCTTGGTAAAGCGTCCGCCCCACATCATATCACTCATTTTGCATTCTTCTCCTTCATCAGGGCCCGGATGGTCAGGGGCAGGCCGAAGAGGTTGATGAAACCTTCTGCATCAGCCTGGTTGTATACATCATCTTCGCCAAAGGTGACGAATTCTTCATTGTACAGGGAATAGGGGCTTTCTGCGCCGTGGGACATAATGTTGCCCTTGTAGAGACGGAGGGTGACCTTGCCGGTTACGGTTTCAGAAGTCTTATCGGCAAAAGCCTGGAGTGCTTCTCTGAGCGGTGCAAACCACATGCCGTCATAAACCAGTTCGGAATATTTCACTGCAGCCACTTCCTTGAAATGGAAGGTAGCCCGGTCCAGGCACAGTCTTTCCAGTTCTGTATGAGCATAGAAGAGGATGGAGCCGCAGGGATTTTCATAGACGCCCCGGGACTTCATGCCTACCAGTCTGTTTTCTACCAGGTCATCAATGCCGATACCGTTTCTGGCACCGATGGCATTCAGGGTGTTCACCAGTTCTACGCCGTCCATTTTCTTGCCGTTCACTGCAGTGGGCACGCCTTTTTCAAATTCGATGGTTACCAGTTCATCCTTGTCTGGAGCATCCTGGGGATCGCAGGTCACCAGGTACATATCCTTGTGAGGCGCATTGGCCGGGTTTTCCAGGTCGTCCCCTTCATGGGACAGATGCCACATATTCCAGTCCATGGAGTACGGGTATTTCTGGGCAGCCTTTTCTTCGTCAGTCTGCTTTTCATCGTATTTATCAATGGGTACGCCATGGGCTTCAGCGTACTTCATTTCATCTTCTCTGGACTTCATATCCCAGATTCTCCAGGGAGCAATGATCTTGATATCGGGAGCCAGAGCCTTGATGCCCAGCTCGAAACGGATCTGGTCGTTTCCTTTTCCTGTTGCACCGTGGCAGATGGCTACAGCGCCTTCTTTTCTTGCAATCTCTACAAGCTTCTTTGCGATGCCCGGTCTTGCCATTGCTGTTCCAAGGAGGTATTTGTGCTCATAAACTGCGCCGGCCTGTACACAAGGTACGATGTAGTCCTCACTGAACTCATCACAGATATCCTCTATGTAAAGCTTTGAAGCTCCGGATAATTTAGCTCTCTCATCGAGTCCGTCAAGCTCCTCTCCCTGTCCGCAGTTGATGCAGCAGCAGATTACGTCATAGTCATAAGTCTCTTTAAGCCATGGAATGATAGCGGTAGTATCAAGTCCGCCTGAATAAGCTAATACAACTTTGTCTTTCATAAGTGCGTGTCCTCTTTTCGTTTATTCTTTATGATGGTAACCATTAACTGCTTTTGTGTCTAAAAGCCTTGAATAATTACTTTAGAATAAATATATACCAGTTCTTTACATATTGCAAGTGAAAAAATATACATTATTCATGTATAAATATACATAATTTTGTATAATTTTTCTCTTTACGGATTGAAATTACTGTACTATATTATTATGTATGATGCGTCAGACCCATTTTATATGGTTATGCAGAAATACAATATGAAAAGAGGAAATACTATGATAAAGGCTGGTATTATTGGAGCCACCGGATATGCCGGAGCAGAGCTCGTGAGAATTTTGATGAATCATAAAGAGGTAGAGATTGCATGGTATGGCTCACGAAGCTATGTGGATGAGAATTATGCCGATATCTATGGAAATATGTTTCAGATAGTTGATGCAAAGTGCATGGATGACAATATGGAGGAGCTTGCAGAGTCGGTTGATGTGATTTTCACTGCGACCCCACAGGGCTTTTTGGCAGGCGTGCTCACTGAGGATATATTAAGTAAGGTAAAGATTGTCGATCTGTCAGCGGACTTCCGTATCAAGGATGTAGCCACATATGAGAAATGGTACAAGATTGAGCACAAGTCGCCGCAGTTTATTGATGAGGCTGTATATGGTCTGTGTGAGATAAACAGGGACAAGGTCACAAAGGAGACAAGGCTTGTTGCAAATCCTGGCTGCTATACCACATGCTCCATCCTTACAGCTTATCCGCTTGTGAAGGAGGGACTTATTGATACAGATACACTTATCGTCGATGCAAAGTCAGGCACATCAGGCGCAGGACGTGGTGCAAAGACACCTAATCTGTTTTGTGAAGTAAATGAGAGCATGAAGGCATATGGCGTTGCCTCACACAGACATACCCCTGAGATAGAGGAACAGCTTGGATATGCGGCAGGAAAAGAAATTCTTATCAACTTTACTCCGCATCTTGTTCCGATGAACAGAGGAATCCTCGCTACAGAGTATGCGACACTTAAGAAAAAACCTGATGGAACACTTCCTACATATGATGAGATTAAGGCAGTTTACGATAAGTATTATGCAAATGAGAAGTTTGTCAGAGTGCTCAAAAAGGGTGTCTGCCCTGAGACAAAGTGGGTTGAGGGCAGCAACTATGTGGATGTAAACTTTGTGATTGATGAGAGGACCGGCAGAATTATTATGATGGGTGCTCTTGACAATCTGGTAAAGGGTGCTGCAGGACAGGCGGTTCAGAATATGAATCTGTTATTTGGCTTCGATGAGGCAGAGGGACTCAATATGGTTCCTATGTTCCCGTAATAATTAATAATAGGAAAGTAATTATCAGAAAGATGCATTATAATGCTGATAGTTATATAAAAATATAAGGATGATTTAATAAAATGAGTAATGAGAATAAATATGAAATAAGGGTTATGACGATAGATGATTATGACGAGGTGTACAGCCTCTGGCAGACCATCCACGGCTTTGGAATCCGTTCTATTGACGACTCAAGAGAGGGAGTCCTTAGATTTCTTAAGAGAAATCCGACTACGAGTGTTGTAGCGGTAGAAGATGGAAAGATAGTTGGAGCGATACTCTGCGGACACGATGGCAGAAGAGGCTGCCTGTATCATGTATGCGTGGATGAGCATTACAGGAAGTGCGGCATCGGGAAGAGTATGGTGGTTGCCTGCATGAGAGCACTTCAGGCAGAGCATATCAACAAGGTGTCAATCATAGCCTTCAAGGTGAATGAGCTGGGAAACCACTTCTGGAAGGAAGAGGGATGGACATTCAGAGAAGACTTAAACTACTATGATTTCACACTTAACGAAGAAAATATAACAAGATTTAACAAATAAGGAGCAGTACAATGGCAGATAAGAACATGGAACAGGTAATGGAAAAGGCACAGGTGCTCATAGAGGCACTTCCGTATATACAGAGATTTAACAGAAAGATTATCGTTGTAAAGTACGGCGGATCTGCAATGGTTGACGAACAGCTTAAAAAGCAGGTGATCCAGGATGTCACACTTCTCAAGCTGGTCGGCTTCAAGCCTATCATCGTACACGGCGGAGGCAAGGAAATCAGCAAATGGGTAGGAAAGGTCGGCATGGAGCCTGTATTCGTAAACGGACTCAGAAAGACTGATGCCGATACAATGGAGATTGCCGAGATGGTATTGAATAAGGTAAACAAATCTCTCGTTACACTCGTTGAGGAGCTTGGTGTGCAGGCTGTCGGAGTGAGTGGCAAGGACGGAGGCCTCTTAAAGGTTAAGAAAAAGTATTCAAACGGAGAGGATATAGGCTTTGTAGGTGAAATCACTGATGTCAATCCAAAAATCCTTTATGACCTGCTCGAGAAGGATTTTCTTCCAATTGTGTGTCCAATCGGTCTTGATGACGAATATAATACATACAATATCAATGCAGATGATGCAGCATGTGCTATCGCAAGAGCTGTATCAGCCGAAAAGCTTGCATTCCTCACAGATATCGAGGGTGTATACAAGGACCCTTCAGATAAGAATACTCTTATTTCAGAGCTTACAGTCTCAGATGCAAAGAAGCTTATAGGTGATGGTTTTATCGGCGGAGGTATGCTTCCTAAGCTTAACAACTGCATAGATGCTATCGATAACGGAGTTTCAAGAGTTCATATTCTTGATGGACGTATCGCACACTGCTTACTGCTTGAGATATTCACAAACAGAGGAATCGGAACAGCTATTCTTGGAGATTCGGAGGAGAAATTTAACAATGAGCAATAATATGGATAAACAGTCATACATTGATGAGGCAGAAAAGGAGCTTCTTCACACCTACAACAGATTTTCACTTGTACTTGATCACGGCGAGGGAGTACATCTTTATGATACAGATGGCAATGCATATCTGGACTTCGCTGCAGGAATAGCTGTATGTGCACTTGGTTACAGCAATGAGCACCACAAGGAGGCATTAAAGGCACAGGTTGATAAGCTTTTACATACATCAAACCTTTACTACAATGCGCCTGTCATCGAGGCGGCAGACAAGGTACTTAAGGCAAGCAAAATGGACCGTATTTTCTTTACCAACAGTGGTACAGAGGCTATTGAGGGAGCTATCAAGGCTGCAAAGAAATATGCCTTTACAAGAGACGGTCATGCAGGTCATGAGATAATTGCCATGAACCATTCCTTCCACGGAAGAAGCATCGGAGCGCTTTCTGTCACCGGCAATGCACATTATCAGGAGCCGTTTGAGCCTCTTATGCCGGGAGTTAAGTTTGCGGATTTCAATGATTTAGAGAGCGTTAAGGCTCAGGTGACAGACAAAACCTGCGCCATTATTATGGAAACTATTCAGGGTGAGGGCGGTATTTACCCGGCAAAGAAGCAGTTTATCGAGGGAGTGAGAGCTCTCTGTGATGAAAAGGATATTCTTCTTATTCTTGACGAGATACAGTGCGGCATGGGCAGAAGTGGCGAGATGTTCGCATGGCAGAACTATGATGTGAGGCCTGATATCATGACATGTGCGAAGGCACTCGGCTGTGGTGTGCCGGTTGGTGCATTTCTCATGACACAGAGGGTGGCAGACAAATCCCTTGCACCGGGAGACCATGGCACCACATACGGCGGCAATCCGTTCGTAGGAGCCGCAGTAAGTGCAGTGTTTGATGAGTTTAAGCGTCTTGATATAGTAAGCCATGTAAAGGAGGTTGCACCTTACCTGGAGAAGAAGCTTGATGAGCTTGTTGCAAAATTCGACTGTCTCACAGCCAGAAGGGGTATGGGACTCATGCAGGGCGTGGAGTGCAGCCTTCCTGTAGGAAAGGTCTCAGCAGAGGCTTTAAATCAAGGCCTTATAGTCATTACGGCAGGCAGCAATGTGCTTAGATTTGTGCCTCCTCTTGTTATCGAAAAGAGTGATGTTGACGAAATGATAGAAAAACTTGAAACAACACTTGTAATACTGTCAAAAAGTCTGTAAAATAAAGAGGACATCGATTTCTCCTTTGAGATTATGATATTAATCAAAGGAGACCATATGAAAAAAATAATATTATTAAGTGCGTTTATTTTAACAATAGCGTTTGGCCTTTGCGGCTGTAAAAAGGATGATGCCACAGTTCATTTTGCTTCTGAAACGGAGCAGACTGCTGTGGTTTCAAGTGATGTAAACAGACAGACTGCTGATTCCAAGGAGAAGAAAGCTTCATCCGATGGAGAACAGGAGCAGAAGGCAAAAGACACAGCAGATGACACTGATGAATCTACTGAGTGGTGCGTCTATATCTGTGGTCAGGTTGCCAATCCCGGTGTATACAGAGTAAAGCCGGGCGCGAGAGTTTGTGAGCTCGTTGATATGGCAGGAGGCATGCTGGATACAGCTGACAAAAGCTTTTGGAATCTGGCATCAGAGCTGTATGATGGGCAGATGCTGTATTTCCCGACTGTAGAGGAGCTTAAGTCGGATCACATACCTGAGGGCACATATACCACCGGCATAGATGGCTCGCTGATGAAGGGCGGCGCTGAGGAGCATATCGGCGTAAAGGATGGCAAGCTCAATATCAATACCGCAACTGTCGAGCAGCTAATGGCTCTTTCCGGAATTGGTGAGAGCAAGGCAAAGAGTATTGTTGAAGATCGCGCCAAAAATGGATTGTTTTCTTCGATTGAGGATATCACGAGGGTGTCCGGCATCGGTGAAGCGATGTTTAATAAAATAAAAGATGATATAACAGTAAATTAGGAGTGTATAAATGGCAAAAAAAGTGCTGGTCGTTGACGACGAAAAGTTAATTGTAAAAGGAATACGTTTCAGTCTGCTGCAGGATGGCATGGAGGTAGACTGCGCATATGACGGTGAGGAGGCCTTAAATATGGCGAAGGCCAATTCATATGATATGATTCTTTTAGATGTCATGCTTCCAAAGATGGATGGCTTTGAGGTGTGTCAGGCAATAAGGGAGTTTTCTGATGTCCCGATTGTCATGCTCACTGCAAAGGGCGATGACATGGACAAAATTTTAGGACTTGAGTACGGCGCTGATGACTATATCACAAAGCCATTTAATATTCTTGAGGTAAAGGCCAGAATCAAGGCAATCATGCGGCGCACTTCACCGGAACGCGCACCACAGGTACAGTCATCTGTAATTGAAAAGGGTGATATCAAGCTCGACTGTGACAGCAGACGTCTGTTTATAAATGATAATGAAATCAATTTGACAGCAAGAGAGTTTGAACTGCTCGAGATTCTGATCAAAAATGAAAATAAAGTGTACAGCAGGGAGAGCCTTTTAAAGATTGTATGGGGCGAGGATTACCCGGGTGACGTGCGTACGGTTGATGTGCATGTCAGACGTCTTCGTGAAAAGATTGAGGCAAATCCAAGCGAGCCGAAGTACGTTCATACCAAGTGGGGTGTGGGATATTACTACAACCAGAAGTAATACTTTCAGAAAGGTTCTAAAATGTTTAAGAGTAAAGTACATTTTGCATTTTATAAGAGTCTGAAATCCAGGCTGATTTTCATGATTTTTGTTCTCGTTCTGGTACCGGAGGTGGTGCTGTGCTTCGGCATACTTAACACCTACGAGTCCAGAGCGGTTTCAATCCGCGAAAGTGAAGTGCTTAGTCAGGCAAAGATTCTCGCAAACAAGATATCCACAAGTAAATACTTTGATAAGGATGGCAGTGACTTGAGCAATATTGATGCTCAGATTGACACTCTTACTACTATATATGAGGGCCGTGTGCTCATAGTTGACAAGCATTTTAAGATTATTAAGGATACGTACAATTTAGATGATGGCAATACTATTGTCTCAGAGGAGGTTATCAAGACCTTCTCTGCTTCAGAGATTACAAACTACGATTCTAAAAACCACTATATCGAGCTTTCTGTTCCGATAAGCAATCCAAACGACAAGGATTCAAAGATAGAGGGAGCACTTGTTGTAAGTGTGTCGACGGACAATATATCGCTAAATATGTCGTATCTGACACAGATTGCGGTGACGGTTGCCATTATCGCAGGTGCGGTGGTGCTCTTTTTTGGTGTGCTTGTGCTTTTGCATCTTTTTGTTCCGATTAAGAAGCTTTCTGATGAGATATCAGATATTAAGGATGGCTTTGGAAAAGAGCAGCTGGATGTAGATGACTATGCGGAGACTGCTATAATAAGCAGGAATTTTAATGAGCTGATGAGCGGAATGAAGGTCATGGATGAGTCCAGACAGGAGTTTGTATCGAATGTGTCACATGAGCTCAAGACACCTCTTACTTCCATGAAGGTACTCGCAGATTCCATCAACAGCATGGGTGATGAGGCTCCGATTGAGATGTACAGGGAGTTCATGGGAGATATCACAAGCGAGATAGACAGAGAGACAAAGATAATAAATGACCTGTTATCACTGGTCAAGATGGATAAGTCGGCTGCTACGCTGAATATCGAGAGTGTTAATATCAATGACCTGCTCGAGCAGATTATGAAGAGACTTCAGCCGATTGCTGACAAGCAGCAGGTGGAGCTTGTACTCGAGAGCTTCAGACCGGTAACTGCAGAGATAGATGAGGTGAAGCTGACGCTTGCTTTTACAAACCTCATTGAGAATGCAATCAAGTACAATGACAACGAGACTGGTGGCTATGTTCATGTGTCCTTAAATGCGGACCATCAGTATTTCTATCTGAAGGTGGAGGACAACGGTATAGGTATACCGGAGGAGTCCTTAGAGCACATCTATGAGAGATTTTATCGCGTGGACAAGTCGCATTCGAGAGAGATTGGCGGTACAGGTCTGGGACTTGCCATTACAAGAAGCTCTATTCTTATGCATAGGGGAGCTATAAAGGCTCACAGTGTGATGGGAGAGGGCACTACCTTTGATGTGCGTATACCGCTCAACTATATTGTATAGGAGGCTTGACGTGAAAAGAATAATTATATTCGTGCTCACTGCAGTAATTCTGCTCTCCATGGGCGGCTGCACAAAGAAAAAAGCAGATAATACGGTTGAGGTGTTTTGTCTGAATATGGATGTTACGAGCAGCGTGCCGGAGTCATATGTGCTTAGAAGCAAAAACTCAGATGTAGACAAGCAGGTGGATGAGCTTCTAGGAAGACTGCAGGATAAGCCTGAAGACTCAAGACTGCGCAAGGCGATTCCGGATGAGGTGTCTGTGAGAGGTCATGACGAGAAAAACTATAACTGCACTGTGGATTTCAGCAAGGAGTATTATGACCTTACGGCTGCACAGGAAGTGCTTTTGAGAGCTTCTGTAGTCCGCACGCTCACACAGCTGGATAGTATTTCATATGTGACATTTACCGTAAACAGTATTCCTCTTGTGGACTCGGATGATGAGATTGTCGGCAGCATGGGTGCTGATGATTTTGTTGAGAATCCGGGTGAACAGATTAATACAAGTGTGAAGGAGACACTCACGCTTTATTTTGCTGACAAGGATGGTACAGGGCTTGAAAAACAGACCAGAGTGATACATTACAGCTCAAATATAGCGCTTGAAAAGCTTGTTGTTGAGCAGCTTATTGAGGGACCGAAGGGCTCTAAGCTCAAGGCAACTCTTCCGGGCACAACAAAGCTTATCAATGTGTCTGTGGCAGATAGAATATGCTATCTGAACTTTGACTCATCGTTCAGAAATACTATTGACAATAAGCTGACAGAGGATGTGGTGCTGTATTCGATAGTTAATTCACTCACCTCACTTCCTACTGTGGACAAGGTACAGATCTCGCTTGACGGTGAGAATGACGGCATGCTGCTTTATAATTACAAGCTAAGCGACATGTATGAGTTTAATAAGGATATAGTGGATTCTAATGATTCCACGGAAAAAACTGAAAAATAGAATAGATTGGATTAGGAGGAGAAGAGTATTAGTAAAAGACCGATGTTTTTATTTGCGTTGGTCTATACTGCAGGAACTGTTTCAGGTATGTATGGCAGGGGCTTTGGCTTTTTGGTTTTTGCCATGCTGGTTGTGGCTTTAATAGCTGAGTGTGTGGTGTCTAAGGGCAGCCTTTCCGGTATCGGGCGCATAGTTGTTTTGCTTATCCTGATATCGTCAGCTGTTTTTGCAACAGCACAATTCAGATACGCTTCAGTGGATGAAAACCGTGACAGCTATATGCAGTATATGACAGATGAAAAATCTGTCATCGTCTGGGGGAAGATTTATAAAACTGAATACAAATATTTCTCATACAGGTATTATATGACGGACTGCGTAGTGCAGCCCGGGTACGGCAAGGCTTTTGGCAGAAAAATATCCTGTGGTGATGTTGTGGTATACTGTGACAGCAAAAGCGCACATCTGGGCGATTATATGAAAGCTTGCGGCAAGATAGGCTTGTTTAAGTCTGCAACCAATGAGGGAGAGTTTGACAGAGAGCGCTTTTACCGCTCACAGGGAATTGATTTCTCGGTGAATGCAGACAGTATTAAGACAAGCGCCGGTAAACATGCATGGTATTACCACAGACTTGAAAAACTTCGTGATACGCTGTCAGCTTCACTTCTTGAGGTGACTGATGAGACAACGGCAGGAGTGCTTTCGTCCATGCTGCTTGGAGACAAGTCGTATCTGGATGATGAGATAAAGGATTTATACCAGGTCAGCGGTATTTCACATATACTGGCTATTTCCGGACTTCATATTTCTATAGTTGGCATGGCCTTTTACAAGCTTCTCAGAAAAAGAAGGGTGAGCTATACAGCGGCATTTGTCTGTTCTGCAGCACTTATACTAAGCTATGCTGTTATGACAGGAAATGCCGTGTCCACAAGGCGTGCCGTGGGGATGTTCATACTTACAATGCTTGCGGCAGCTTTAGGCAGATGCACAGATATGCTCAATTCTCTTGGCATCATGGTCATTTACCTGCTGTGGGACAATCCTATGGTTTTGGGATATGCCGGATTTGTGTTCTCGGTAGGGGCAATACTTGCTATAGGTATTGTGACTCCTGTGATGAGTGCTCCTAAGGGCGGAAAATTCTGGGCATCAGTATCCATACAGCTTCCGATGCTTCCGGTTGTGGCTATGAACTATTATGAGCTGCCTCTTTTTGCGGTGTTTGTAAATCTCATTGTGATACCGGCTTTACCTGTCGTATTTATTTCGGGTCTGCTTGCGTCTGCCGCAGGCTGCTTTGGCGTGATGCCCGGCAAACTGCTGGTGTTTCCTGCATTTGCAGTGTTAAAGCTCTATGAGGTGCTTTGCAGTCTTGTTATGAAGCTTCCGGGGGCATCGGTTATCACAGGAGCTCCTGATGGATACAGGATTTTTCTTTTTTATGCTGTTATGAGTGGATTTTTGGTGGCATTTTCGCTTAAAAAACGTGCAATAGAATGTGGCTTAAAAGAAAAAAGCCAAATCCTTTACAGTGTCCAAAGAGCGGTGTGTACAGCAGTCCTGCTTGCAATTTTGCTTGTGAAGCCAAAAACTGCTGCGCAGCTTGATATACTTGATGTGGGGCAGGGAGATGGCATATTTTACCGCTTTGAGTCAGGCACATGCATCTTTATTGATGGGGGAAGCTCTGACCGAAAACAGCTTGGCGAGAATGTGATTATGCCGTTTCTTAAGTATAACGGCATACAGAGTATATCATACTGGTTTGTTTCACATGCAGACAGTGATCATATAAGCGGATTGTCTGAGGTGATAGACAGTGGGTATACTATAGAGCATATAGTTGTGGCAGAAGCAGCGGCTAATGAGGAAGCTATGGAGGAGCTGCTTTTTAAAGTTAAGGAAGCAGGAATTGATATATGCCTTATGTCAAAGGGGGATTCGATTGAAATAAATGATGCATCAGGTTCGCGCAGTACTGCAAATGAAGAAGCTGATGGTATCATGTGCCTGTATCCGGGGCCTTATGATACTGCCTTAGACAGAAACGATATGTGTCTTGTGCTGAAGCTCACGGATGGCAGGTTTAGTGGTATTTTCGGCGGAGATATATCATCTGAGGTAGAAAAGAAGCTTGTTAATGAGTATGGGGATGAGCTTTCTGTGGATTTTTACAAGGCAAATCATCATGGTTCCAGGTATTCAGGCTCTGCAGACTGGATTGAGGCTTTAAGCCCAAGGTGGGCTGCAGTATCATGTGCGGCAGAAAACCGCTATGGACATCCGGCTGATGAAGCCATGGATAGGCTTATGGATGCAAAGTGCAGTATTTTATACACAATGCAAAGTGGTCAGATTAAGTATAAAGAGAGTGCTATATATGAAAACAATAGACAATGATATAAAAGCAGGAGATTTCAAAAAGGTTTATCTGCTGTATGGACAGGAGAGATACCTCATAAAACAGTACAGGGACAAGCTGATAAAGGCTATGGTCAGTGAGGGCGACAGCATGAACTTTTCATCGTTTGAGGGCGATGGAATCAATCAGAAGGAGATAATTGACCTGGCGGAGACACTTCCGTTTTTTGCGGATAAAAGAGTGATTCTTATAGAGGATGCAGGCATTTTTTCAAAGGCAGGCGATGAGCTTGGAGAGTATTTAAAGGATTCACCTGAGAGCACGCACTTTATATTTGTTGAGGAGAGCGTTGATAAGCGCTCAAAGCTTTATAAGGCGGCAGCCAAGTGCGGCAATCCTGTGGAGTTCAAGGAACAGACGGATGAGACACTCGCCAGATGGATAGGAATGAGGATTAGAAAAGATGGAAAGGGCATGAGCCAGGCTGCCTACAACAGCTTTATAGAAAAAACCGGCACAGATATGGAAAATATCGACAAGGAGCTTGAGAAGCTGCTGTGCTACTGCATGGACAAGAACGTGATTGAGCTTTCGGATGTTGAGGCTGTAACGACAGAGCAGATCACAAACAAGGTGTTTGAGATGGTTGATGCGATTGCATCACACAAACAAAAGCGTGCGCTTGAGCTGTATTACGATCTGCTGGCGCTTAAAGAACCGGCCATGCGTATTATGTATCTTATATCGCGCCAGTTCAATATACTGATGAACGTGAAAGCCATGACAAATAAGGGCTTTGGCAACAAGGATATAGCATCAAAGGCCGGATGTCCGGAGTGGGCGGTGCGCAAATATCAGGCGCAGTGCAGGGCATATTCGCTGGATGATTTAAAGAGGGCTGTGAGAGATGGTGTGGCATATGAGGAGGCTGTTAAGACCGGCAGGATGAATGACCAGATGGCTGTGGAGCTTTTTATAGTGCAGTACTCTGCAGATATGACCGGCACTCATGCGACAGGCAGTAAATGATATAACGCAAATATATATAAAAAACAGATAAAAAACAAATAAAAAAACCCATCGGTATGACGGCACCGATGGGCTTATTATTTATTGCTATATAGTAATTAAGCTAATCCGTTAACAAGCTTTGTTAAACGAGATACTTTTCTGGCTGCGTTGTTCTTGTGGAAGATACCCTTTGAACCAGCGCTTGCGATAACAGAAGTTGCATCCTTTAATGCAGCCTCAGCAGCAGCCTTATCATTTGCAGCTACAGCAGCCTCAACCTTCTTGATTGCTGTCTTAACTCCTGATTTGATTGCTTTATTTCTTGCAGCTTTAGTTTCTGTTACTAAAATTCTCTTTTTTGCTGATTTAATGTTAGCCAACTCGTACACCTCCAAATATTTAATCTAATGTATGCCAAAACAGACACGGACGCTTTGGCACAAACATACTAGAATATAATATGTCAACCTTTCTGCTCTGTCAATACATATTTTGAAAAAAATTGCAAAAAATTAACATATATGTGATTTTGGAATATCATACAGGGGAGGTGTATTGATTTGTCGGCTGATAAATGGTGTGCAAGAACTGATCTGGCGCTTGAGACGCAGGAGAGCCTTAAAAAGGCAAACACAGATATGAGAGGTGTGAATTTCTCTGAAAAAAAGCTGGATAATGGAATCATAGTCAGTGTAGTGACAATTGACTCAGAAAATGCAGTCAGGGCTACAGGCCGTCCTAAAGGAAAATATGTGACAATTGAGGCTGCTATGCTGTCCGAGGGAGATGAGGAGTGCTGTCAGGCTGTGACAAGGGAGCTTTCAAGAGAGCTTAAGAGCTTTGTAAAGGCTGTCTGTGACAAGCGTATATATGCGGCACTTGTTGTCGGGCTTGGAAACAGAAATGTAACTCCTGATGCGCTTGGGCCAAGATGCGTTGACAGCTTGTTTATCACCCGCCATATAGTAAAGGAATATGGCAGGTATGCGTTTAGCAACGAGAATGTAAACAGTGTGTGCGGCCTCGTGCCTGGCGTGATGGCTCAGACAGGCATGGAGTGCCTTGAGATAATAAAGGGTGTGGTGAGCGAGGTGAAGCCTGATTTTGTTGTGACAATTGATGCGCTTGCGGCACGCAGTACAAAGAGGCTGGGCTGTACCATACAGCTGACGGATACAGGCATAGTGCCCGGAAGCGGGGTAGGAAACCACAGGGACGGTATTAACCATGATAATCTCGGAGTGCCTGTTATCGCAATTGGTATTCCGACAGTCATTGATGCGGTGACCATTGTTTCAGATGCGGTAAATGCCAGCCGGGAGAACACCGCAAAGCTCATGTCGCCTAAGTTAAACGGCATGTTTGTGACGCCGAAGGATATTGACGAGACGGTTAAGAGACTGGCAGGGCTTTTGTCTGAGGGCATAAATATGGCTTTTTCAAACGATGAATATGATGACTATAGTGAATAATTTTATTGCTTCGAATATCATTAGAGCCAGCCGCATAAGCTTTATGTAGCAGGGGCTGCCTGATGCTTTAGATGGGAGATGATATTGTGAAGAAAAAAATGATTGTGCTTATAGCATTTATATATATTGCGTCTATGCTGTTTTGCGGTGATGGTGTGGGAAAGAAGTTCGTGGAAGAAAAATTTCCGCACCTTACATATTCTGACAAGGAGTGTGATGATTCAAAAAAGAAGGAGCTGCGTATTGTGGAGGATGAGGATACAGCAGGAGGTATTCTCTCATACGAGGAGCTTGCTGCGATGGAAAATGAAAATGCAAGTGTCAGGAACAATATGCTGCCGGATACCGACCAGCTGGCATTTGTTGATGAAGCTGAAAAAAACGGTGAGCTGGCAGAACTTGAGGAGCAGCAGAACGTGAAAATGCCGCAGGTAGATATGAGCTTTGACAATCTTGTAAAAAACTATTATCAGGTGGACAAGACTACATATATTGGAGCCGATGAGCTGTGTGAGGAGGCTTTGCTTGGACGCGATATGTCTATAGAAAAGTCAGGCGACGGTCCTGATATACTCATATACCATACACATTCGCAGGAGGGGTACAGTGATTCCCTTGACACATCAGAGACAGAGACCGTAGTTGGAGTGGGTGACAGGCTTGAATCACTTTTGAGGGAAAAATACGGCTACAATGTGCTGCATCACAAGGGGCAGTATGATGTGAATGACCGCGACCATGCGTATTCTAATTCACTTCCTGAGATTACAGAGATTATTGAGAAAAATCCGTCTATAAAGGTGGTTATTGACCTGCACAGGGATGGAGTGGCTGAGACTACAAGGCTTGCTACCACAATAGATGGAAAGCCTATGGCACAGATTATGTTTTTTAACGGGCTGTGCCGCACTGCTGCAAGGGGACCGATTAATAGTCTGCCCAATGAGTATCTGGGGGATAATCTGGCGTTTTCATTTCAGCTGCAGCTCATGGCAAATGAGTATTATCCGGGGCTTGCAAGGCGCATATACTTAAAGGGCTACAGATATAATATGCATCTGTGTCCGAAATCGCTGCTCGTGGAGGTGGGAGCGCAGACAAATACTAAGGAGGAGGCGTACAATGCAATGGAACCACTTGCAGATATACTTGATAAAGTGTTAAAATAATATAGACTTTATTTCACAAATCTGATAAACTTTGATGAGTTATTGAAAGCATTAGGAGGACATATGTCAATAGATCAGAGCAAAATCCGCAATTTTTGTATTATTGCCCATATTGATCACGGTAAATCTACACTCGCGGACAGAATTATAGAAAAAACAGGCACACTTACCAGCAGGGAAATGCAGGCTCAGGTGCTCGACAATATGGATTTAGAGAGAGAGCGTGGTATCACAATCAAGTCTCAGGCAGTCCGTATTATATATACCGCAAAGGATGGCGAAGAGTATATTTTTAATCTGATAGATACACCGGGACACGTGGATTTTAACTATGAGGTATCAAGGAGTCTTGCGGCATGTGACGGAGCTATACTTGTAGTGGATGCGGCCCAGGGCGTTGAGGCCCAGACACTTGCAAATGTTTACCTTGCACTGGATCATGACCTGGATGTATTTCCTGTTATAAATAAGGTGGATCTGCCGAGTGCGCGCCCGGATGAGGTGGCACAGGAGATTGAGGACGTTATCGGTATTGAAGCTATGGATGCACCGCGTATTTCCGCAAAGACAGGACTCAATATAGAGGATGTGCTGGAGCAGATTGTAAAAAAGATTCCGGCACCAACAGGCGATAAAGATGCACCGCTTAAAGCACTTATATTTGATGCAACATATGATTCTTATAAGGGAGTCATTATTTTCTGCCGACTGAGAGAGGGTTCTGTAAAGGTAGGAGACACAATAAAGATGATGGCTACAGGTGCATCTGATGTGGTTACAGAGGTGGGCTATTTTGGCGCAGGCCAGTTTATACCATGTGATGAACTTTCGGCCGGTATGGTTGGATACATTGCGGCCAGCATCAAAAATGTCAGGGATACACGTGTGGGTGATACAGTTACACTCGTTGACAGACCGTGCGATGAGGCGCTTCCGGGCTATAAGAAGGTCAACCCTATGGTTTACTGTGGTCTTTATCCTGCAGACAGTGCAAAGTATCCTGATTTAAGGGATGCGCTTGAAAAGCTGCAGGTCAACGACGCTTCATTACAGTTTGAGCCTGAGACATCACTGGCACTTGGCTTTGGCTTCAGATGCGGATTCCTTGGTCTTTTACATCTGGAAATTATTCAGGAGAGACTGGAGAGAGAGTTTGATCTGGATCTCGTTACCACTGCACCTAGTGTTATTTACAAGATTCACAAGACAAGCGGTGAGGTGATAGATTTGACCAATCCTTCAAATATGCCGGATCCGTCAGAGATTGAGTATATGGAGGAGCCATACGTATCTGCAGAGATTATGGTAACAAGTGACTATGTCGGTGCGATTATGAAGCTGTGCCAGGAGAGACGAGGGGTCTATATCAGCATGGAGTATATCGAAAAAACACGAGCTCTCATAAAGTACGACTTGCCATTAAATGAGATTATCTATGATTTCTTTGATGCTTTAAAGTCACGCTCGAGGGGTTATGCTTCGTTCGACTATGAGATGAAGGATTATGAGCGCTCAGAGCTTGTCAAGCTTGACATCTTAATCAATAAGGAAATGGTCGATGCTCTTTCATTTATCGTATTCAAGGAGAGTGCATACGAAAGAGGCCGTAAGATGTGCGAGAAGCTTAAGGGTGAGATACCAAGGCATTTGTTTGAGATACCTATTCAGGCAGCAGTCGGTGGCAAGATTATAGCAAGAGAGACTGTTAAGGCGCTTCGCAAGGATGTGCTTGCCAAGTGCTACGGTGGTGATATTTCACGTAAGAAGAAGCTGCTTGAGAAGCAGAAGGAAGGAAAGAAGAGGATGCGTCAGGTGGGCAATGTAGAGATACCACAGGAGGCATTCATGAGTGTGCTTAAGCTGGATGAGGAGTAATCGCACATATGAAGAATCTTGAGATTTATATTCATATACCATTTTGTGTGAGAAAATGTGAATATTGTGATTTTTTATCATTTCCCGCAGACGATGATGCAAAGCTTCGCTATGTCAAGGGGCTTATGGCGGAAATGATATTTTACGGCCCGCTTATGAAGAACTATCAGGTGTCATCTGTCTATATCGGAGGAGGTACACCAAGCTCTATAGATGAGCAGTGGATTGCTGCTTTGATGGAGGGTGTGTTTGACTGCTTTAATGTGCTGCCTGATGCTGAGATATCCATAGAGTGCAATCCCGGTACGCTTAGCAGGGAAAAGCTTTTAGCATACAGGGATGCGGGAATCAACCGCCTGTCCATAGGACTGCAGTCGGCAAATAATGATGAGCTTAAGCTGCTCGGGCGTATACATACCTTTGAACAGTTTGTGACGAATTACGAGGTGGCCAGAAACGTGGGCTTTAAAAATATCAATGTAGATTTGATGTATGGTCTGCCGGGACAGTCAGCGTCACAGTATATGGCGACAGTAAACAAGATTATAAGGCTTCATCCGGATCATATATCGGCGTATTCTCTTATAGTGGAAAAGGGTACCCCTTTCTATGAAAAGTACAAGTTTGACATGGTGCGCCAGGAGGCGGGCATGAGAACGGAGTTTCTGCCTAATGAGGACGAGTTATATGATATGGAAAAGGCGGGACAGAAGGCGTTTATGGATGCCGGCTACAGGCAGTATGAGACATCTAACTATGCTAAAAGAGGTATGGAGTGCCGCCATAATATAGGCTACTGGACCAGAGCTGACTATTTAGGGCTTGGAATAGGGGCGGCATCGCTTATATCAAATGTCAGATATACCAATACATCCGATATGGATGAATATCTGTCGCGCTGCCGTCATATACATGATGTGGGTGATGATATATTTAAGGCCAATCTGCATGTGGCAGCTGATGTTATAGACAAAAAGGGACAGATGGAGGAGTTTATGTTTCTTGGACTTCGTATGAATGATGGGGTCACAAGAGAAGCTTTTGAGAGGGCATTTGGTATTTCGATAGATGCAATCTACAAGGATACGATAGACAGCCTGAAAAAACAGGAGCTGCTCGTGGTAAAGGCCGGGCATATCTATTTATCGGAGAGAGGAAAGGATGTAGCCAATTACGTTATGGCACAGTTTTTGAAGGATTAACGGAGAGCAAATTATGGATATGACTTTTAAGCTTCAGGTGTTTGAGGGACCGCTTGATCTGCTTTTATACCTGATAGAGAAAAATAAAGTAAATATTTATGATATCCCGATTGTCGAGATTACAGCGCAGTACATGGAGTATGTGAATCAGATGAAAAAGGATAACCTGGACACGCTCAGCGAGTTTCTCGTGATGGCAGCTACGCTCCTCGACATAAAGTCAAAGATGCTTCTCCCAAAGAAAGAGGAAGAAGAGCAGGAGCAGGAAGATCCAAGAGCAGAGCTTGTGCAGCAGCTGCTTGAGTACAAGATGTACAAGTGCATGGCAAATGAGCTTAAGGATCGCCAGCTGGATGCCGGCAAGGTGTGGTATAAGAAGAAGGACATACCTGATGAGGTCCTTGCATATGAGGAGCCTGTTAATCTTGAGGAGCTTGTCGGAGATATCCGTCTTTCTGATTTAAACAGAATCTTTCAAAGTATAATGAAGAGACAGGAAGAAAAGATAGATAAGGTCCGTTCGAAGTTTGGAAAGATTGAAAAGGAAGAGGTCTCCTTAGAGGAAAAGATGGACTTTCTGACAGACTATGCTGCCTCACACAAGCACTTCAGCTTCAGAGGGATGCTTACCGCATCGTCAAGCAAAGTGGAAGTCATAGTTACATTTCTTGCCATACTGGAGCTTATGAAGACCGGCAAATTAACTATCGTTCAGGAGCATATTTTTGATGATATCCAGATTGAGTCAAGAATTGCTGCATAAAGAGGGTTTGAGGATATATGAATTATAAAGCTGCAATAGAGGCTATTTTATTTACCATGGGAGAATCCGTGGAGCTTGGAAGGATAGCCGATGCAATACAATTAAATGAAAAAGAAACAAAAAAGCTGCTTGACGAGCTGATTAAGGAGTATAGAAGCTCTTCAAATATAGGTATGAATATCATAGAGCTTGATGGTGCTTATCAGATGTGTACAAAGCCACAGATGTATGAGTATCTCATCCGCATTGCAAAGCAGCCTAAGAAGAGGGTGCTTACGGATGTGCTTTTAGAGACTCTTTCGATCATAGCGTACAAGCAGCCTGTAACAAAGGCAGAAATAGAAAAAATCAGAGGTGTGTCAAGTGAACATGCCGTAAGCAAGCTTGTTGAGTACAATCTGGTGCAGGAGCTTGGAAGGCTTGATGCTCCGGGAAGGCCGCTTTTGTTTGGTACCACAGAGGAATTTCTAAGGAGCTTTGGGGTTTCGTCTATCGACGAGCTGCCGGTACTAAGCCCTGTGCAGGTTGAGGAGTTTAAGCAGGAGGCAGAGGAAGAGATGCACGTGAAGCTTGATGTGTAGTGCAGGTGTATTGCGTAAGCTGCCATTTCATATAATAAGGACATGCAAATAATCATATATATTACCGATGGAGGTAATTATATGATTATTTTTTTGAAAAAATATAAGTCGAAGATAGCTTTAATGGTTTTCATTTGTGTGTTGGTTTGTACTGTCAGCTGTTTGCTTGATTTTAAGACGCTGGAAAAGCAAAAAATGCCCGGTTTGGAAAAGAAAAGTGTGTTTATGGCAGCTGAAAATACTGTTGCTAAGAATACTGACAAAGCCGTAAATGAACCCAGGCTTCATGCTGTTTCAGCGGCATTATATGATGCGGATGACGAGACGTTTATATATGGTAGAAATATGAGAGACAGCATGGCAAATGCCAGCACCACGAAGCTTCTTACGTGCATTGTGGCACTTGAAAAATCTGATATAAATGATACTGTTACGATTTCACAAAATGCTGCATCACAGCCTGCGGTCAAGCTTGGACTTGTGGCCGGGAATAGCTATAATATGAAGGATTTACTCTATGGCATGATGCTTGAGTCGTTCAATGACTGTGCCTATGCGATTGCGGAGCATGTGGGCGGCTCGACGGAGGGCTTTGCAAAGCTTATGAATGAAAAAGCAAATGAGATAGGGTGCCTTGGCACGTATTTTATTACACCAAACGGGCTGGATGCTGAGAATGATATAAGCTTTCACCACTCCACGGCGGGAGATTTGTGTGTTATAATGTCTTATTGTGCGTGGAAATCACCAAAATCAACACAGTTTCTTGAGATAACACAGACTATGCGGTACACATTTGAGACAAAGGAAGGTCAGATGGTTTTTAGCAATCACAACAGGCTCCTTAAGGAGACGGACTACTGCATATCGGGAAAGACCGGCTTTACCACAAAGGCAGGTTACTGCTATGTCGCAGCAGTTGAAAAGGATGGAAGGAGAATGTGCCTTTCTCTCTTGGGCTGTGGGTGGCCAAACAATAAAAACTATAAGTGGGCTGATGCAAAGAGTCTGGTGGAGTATGCGGTTTCAGATGCTGCCGAAGATTCTTACTGTGATGCTGCTTGTGTAACAACACAACAGACCGGTGATACACAGACAACGGATAAGCAGGCGGCTGACAGAGACATAACGGATAAACAGGAAGCAGGAAAAGAAACTCCGGCGGTAAAAAAAGAGGATAGAAACACAATTAACTTAAAATATATAGAAAATTACAAGAAGAATAAGATAATTTGCAAGAATTTTCTCAAGAATTTTACAATTAATATAGGAAATTTTTTCTAAACAAAAATTAAGGTTAAAAATTTAACAAATTAGTTGAAAAAAATTTAGAAATAGTCTATTATCATACTAGCGAAAAATTTTATTTTTTTATAGATGGAGGATATAAAATGAGTAGTAACAATCAAAGCTTGGCAATGCAGCGTATTGCTAAGTTAGTCGACGAGAACAGTTTCATGGAAATTGGTTCTCTTGTGACAGCTCGCAGTACAGATTTTAACCTTACTGCAGCAAAAGCTCCTTCAGATGGTGTTATTATCGGACACGGTCTGATTGATGGAAATCTTGTATTTATCTACAGCCAGGATGCAACAGTTCTTAACGGAACAATCGGCGAGATGCATGCAAAGAAAATTGCTTCTGTATATGATATGGCCATGAAAATGGGCGCACCTGTTATCGGATTTATCGATTGCGGTGGTATCAGACTTCAGGAGTCAGTTGATGCATTAGACGGATTTGGTCTTATCTACGCCAAGGAAGTTGCAGCAAGTGGCGTTATTCCACAGATTTGTGGTGTATTCGGTAATTGTGGTGGCGGACTTTCTGTAGTACCGGCTCTTTGTGATTTCGCTTATATCGAAGAGTCTAAGGGCAGAATGTTTGTTAATACTCCTGATGCAATAGAGGGTAACCGCGTTGAGAAATGCGATACAGCAGCAGCTTCATTCCAGAGTGAGAACAACGGATGTGTAGACGGAATCGGTTCAGAGGATGATATTATCGCTGATATCAGAGCTCTTGTCAGCATGCTTCCACTCAACAACGAGGGAGATGTATATACAGACTCATGTGAGGATGATCTCAACAGAGCATGTAACAGCATGGCTGATATGAAGGCTGATCCAAGATTCCTCTTATCAGAGCTTTCTGATGATCATGTATTCTTTGAGACAAAGAAAGACTTTGCCAAGAATATGGTTACAGGTTTTGTTAAATTAAACGGCATGACAGTCGGTGCAGTTGCAAACTGCAGCACAGTATATGATGCTGAGGGCAAGAAGGCAGAGGAGTTTGCACTTTCTCTTACTGCAAAGGGCTGTAACAAGGCAGCTGAGTTTGTATCATTCTGTGATGCTTTCTCAATTCCTGTACTTACACTTACAAATGTAAACGGATTCAAGAACTGCATGTGCTCTGAGAAGAAGCTTGCAAAGGCTCTTGCCAGAATGACATACGCATTCTCAAGTGCAACATGTCCAAAGGTTAACCTGATTACAGGCGAGGCTTACGGAAGCGCATATGTTGCAATGAACTCTAAGTCAATCGGAGCTGATATGGTTTATGCATACCCTGATGCAAAGATTGGTATGATGGATTCAAAGATTGCAGCTGAGATTATGTATCCGGGCGCTGATGCAAAGGAAATCGATGAGAAGGCAGCTGATTATGAGAAGCTTCAGTCTTCTGTTTCATCAGCAGCAGCCAGAGGATATGTAGATCTCATCATTGATCCGGCTGACACAAGAAAATATCTTGTAGGTGCTTTTGAGATGCTTTACACCAAATATGTAGATGCACCAGAGAAGAAACACGGAACTAAATAATAGAAAGGCGCATTTTGTTATGAAGAAAAAAATAACATATATCCTTAGCCTTCTTATGATTGTATGTATGCTTGGAGCATGTGGCTCTGACAATGCCGAAAAGACATACGGCGGATACACAACAGACGAGCTTCATACTGAGGCAACAGACAGCCTTGGCAATATCCAGAACTACATTGCGCTCGTAGATAATTGTGGCGGTTATGACAACTATGAGAAGAGTGTCAAGGAAGTTGAGGAGAAGACAGGCATGACAGAGGGTGAGGTTGTTTACAACACACTCGGACAGTCGGGAGCAAGCGTTTCAATGAAAAATATCGACGCTGAGCTTGATGCTGTTTCATCATGGCTTGATCTGGTTGACAAATACGGAGACGTAAAGGATGCAACTAATGGCAAGGATTTTACAGTAACCAAGTCAGGTGGTACACTCACTACCGATATGACACTTACATTTGGCAAGCAGGATGTAACATACGAATTAGTATATGATTCGGTTACCATGGAGGTAACAGGTATCTCACTTACTCCTGTTCAGACAATGGGGCAGAAGCTTGCTAAGGCAGGACAGAACACAGTAATTTCAATGAGTATTGTATTCTGTGTACTTATTCTTATCTCTCTTATCATTTACTGCTTCAAGTTTATTGCTCTTATCGGCAATAAGCCAAAGAAGGCAGAAGCAAAGAGCGAGCCTGAAAAGAAAGAGACTGCTGCAGCTGCACCTGCTGCAGACCTTACAGATGATACAGAGCTTGTAGCTGTTATCTCAGCAGCTATAGCAGCAAGCGAGGGTACTACAACAGAGGGCTTTGTAGTCCGTTCAATCAATAGAAGATAATTTAGGAGGACATTTGAGATGAAAAACTATACAATTACCGTTAACGGAAATGTTTACGATGTTACAGTAGAAGAGACAGGAAGCACACCTAGCACAGCAAGCATACCTAGAAGAGCTGCAGCACCTGCTGCCGCTGCACCAAAGGCTGCTGCACCTGCAGGAGCAGGAAGCATCAAGGTTGAGGCCGGAGCTGCCGGAAAGGTATTTAAGCTCGAGGCTAAGGTTGGCGATGCAGTAAAGAAGGGTGATACACTTCTTATTCTTGAGATCATGAAGATGGAGACACCTGTTGTTGCACCACAGGATGGAACAGTAGCAAGCATTGATGTTGCTGTTGGTGATTCAGTAGAGTCAGGTGCATTACTTGCAACATTAAACTAATTCCAGGAGGTAAACTAATTTGAGTTACGTAGGTGAAACACTTTCAAACCTCCTACATCAGACTGCCTTTTTTAATCTGTCAGTCGGAAACTATGTTATGATTGCCGTAGCATGTGTATTCCTGTTTTTGGCTATTAAAAAAGGATTTGAGCCTTTACTTTTAGTACCTATTGCTTTTGGTATGCTCCTTGTTAATATCTATCCTGATATTATTGTAAGCCCGGAGCACTCAAGCAATGGAGTAGGTGGTTTACTTTATTATTTCTATACACTTGATGAGTGGTCAATTCTTCCTTCACTGATTTTCCTCGGTGTCGGAGCTATGACAGACTTTGGTCCGCTTATCGCAAACCCTATCAGCTTCTTACTCGGAGCTGCAGCACAGTTTGGTATTTTCGGAGCTTATTTCCTTGCAATCCTTCTCGGATTTAATGACAAGGCAGCAGCAGCCGTATCTAT
>ERZ779937.225-NODE-225-length-27574-cov-1.985065_pt1 | contig 27574 bp, 12 predicted proteins | sample MGYA00511185_ERZ779937 | MGnify/ENA primary metagenome ERZ779937 (study PRJEB29588, sample SAMEA2147216) | human gut metagenome | biome: human gut; feature: human-associated habitat; material: faeces | place: Denmark | collected 2008/2010 ... | reverse complement strand
TTCTGTACTAATTTTAATTACTGGCTTATCTGCCGCTTTTAACATAAATGATATGCATAAAAAACATATCAAGAAGAATAATCTTTCTTTCATGGTATTATTTATCGATTAAAATTATAGTGCAAAAATAGGGAGAGAAGCTCAAAAATCCCTACTCAAATGCGCCATAAAATAAGAATTTTGACGCTTATACCCTCAAAATCATCGAAATCAAGCCTGTATTGTAGGTAAAATCAAGGAAGTCTGCTATCTTTGTTATCCAATTCTAATACATGGATATATGCCACGAATTAAAGAGGGATTTAAAGGAGAACGCGCCATCGTACTTCCTGCTTTTCTGATTGAAGAATTAAAGCAAGATCCGTTAGGCAGCGAACTTTACATTACAGATATAGGATATTATCCTCATGCCTGTTTTCATTACCGGAAACGCAACACCGAGGAAGCAACCGAGTTTATCCTTATTTATTGTATGGAGGGAGAAGGGTGGTTCGAGTTAGACAAACATCGATATGTAGTTACCGCCAACCAATTTTTCATTCTACCTAAACACCAGGCACACGCTTATGGCAGTAATGAGAGAAATCCCTGGACTATTTACTGGATCCATTTCAATGGAACAAAAGCTGCATTTTTCAGTGCCGGTTTTGACCGTCCGAAAGACATCACTCCACAAGAGGATTCACGAATCAAAGAAAGATTAGTACTCTTCGAGGAAATCTACTCGTCCATCAGCTCCGGATATAGCAAAAACTATATGCTTTATGCCACTACCAGTCTTTTCCATTTTTTAGGTTCCATGAAGTTTATTGGTGAATATCGGGATTGCGGTTCTATGCGCAATGGTTGCAGAAGCAAGGATGTGGTGCAAATAGCGATTCATTTCATGCAAGAAAATTTGAGCAAAACCATTCGCCTAGCAGATATCGCTGCGGAAGTAAACCTCTCAGTTTCCTATTTCTCCAATCTGTTTGAAGAAAAGACAGGCTCCTCTCCTCTTCGATATCTTACCTATCTCAGAATACAGGAAGCCTGTCACTACCTGGATTTTACTAACCTAAAAATTAACCAAATAAGTCCCTTGGTAGGCTATGAGGATTCTCTTTATTTCTCCCGGTTATTTACTAAGACGATGGGGATGCCTCCATCAGCTTATAAAGAAAAGAAAAAAGGTTAAGACTTACACCATCTACCAACAGTCGGTCCGGAAAGGGGCAACCGGGAGCCCGTTCTCTCCGTACAAATTACAATCCGGATTATCTGCCCAGCCATAACGTGCAGCAAGAGGGGCAGGAACTTCAGTAGAAGAAAGTATAATTTTTCCATCATGGACCATAGCCTCTGCCGGATAAAATACACGGTCCGGCCCTGCAATGATAAAGCCTTTTAAAGTTGTACCTTTAATCTGAAATCCATCTTGCTTTTGTCCGAAATCCAATTCCATCTTGTTCCCCTTAATTATATAATTTTGGAATACAGGAGCCGAACTTGAAACATTTTTTCCATAACTACCGGCCAGGGCAACCAAAGCTAAACGGCGTCCCACCTCTTGCTTATTCTTAGGATGAATATCATCAGCCAAACCAATATCAATGGTCACGGCCATACCAACTTGGTCAAGTTTTAATGCTTTAGTTTGCGCTTCACGCAAAGCCGCCCATTCGGAATCCGGCTGTATTTTCTTGGATTCCATAAAATTAGCCAATTGTACAAAATAAAAGGGGAAATCACTCCGCCATTGTCGGCGCCAATCCGTAATGAGAGCAGGAAACAAATCTCCATATTGTTCTGAACGACCTACATTAGCTTCACCTTGATACCATATTACTCCTTTAATGGGAAAAGCAGTCCATGGTTTGACCATCGCATTGAACAGCACCGTAGGATAACTGGAGCTTTGAACAGGAGAAATCGGTGCAGGTGGAAATCCTGTTAAAGAAAGTCCGATACGATATTTCCAATCTCCAGCCAAACTGATCCGCTTTCCATCAGCTTCTACATAAAGGTCCTCCGCCTTGCCATGAATACCGCCTTCTCCACCAAAATCAGAAACACGAACAGCAAGAACCGCCTTACCAGCCTTCACTAGTTTTGCAGGAATGGTATAAGTACGCGGTGTCATATAGCCTGCCCCTCGGGCAATCTCCACCCCATTAAAATAAGTGATATCTTCATCATCAATCATTCCTAAATTTAGTTTTAACGGTTTACCAATCCATTCTGCTGGAATTTCAAAACTACGACGGAACCATACTACTCCATCAAAATTTTTCAATCCATTCTTTTCCCAGTAATCAGGAAGGCACATATCCCACCATTGTCCTTCTGACAAGTCCGGTGCAATCCAGCAAGGCTTATCTTCCTCCATTCCCTTATCTTCCTTAGAAAAAAGAGATTGCCACTCAGAGCGCTCTTGATTATAGGCCTTTTCCATACGAATAGGGTCAAAGTCCAATTGTTCCATCTTAGCCAACTCTTCACGAAAGCCCAGCACCTGTTTCAATGTTTCATAGCTGGTCCACGCTTCAGCAGGCGTTCCTCCCCACGTACAGTCAATCACACCCACAGGGACATTTAATTCTTTCCATAATGAACGGGCATAAAAATAAGCGAGTGAAGAGAATTCAGGAATTGTGGCGGAAGAACATTCCTGCCAACCTCCCATAGTAGACTCCATATCACTCAACGGAATTACTGAAGTATTCTTCTTCACTTGAAACAAACGGATAGAAGGATAATTCGCCTCCGTTATCTCCTGCTCATAATTCATGACTTTCCCCCAACCCGCAACAGGCATCTCCATATTAGACTGACCAGAACAAAACCATACCTCTCCCACCATTACATTTTTTAATTGCAATTTCTTACCATCCGTAAATGTCAACGTATAAGGCCCTCCTGCAGCAGGAGTAGGCACAGACAAACTCCAATAACCGTCCTTATTCACCTGAGTCACATACACTTCATTATTCCAGCCTGTAGTTACTTTTAAGATTTTACCCAATACCGCTTTACCATGAAAAGTAACCTCCGTATTTTGCTGAAGAACCATATTGTCCGTAAAGTAAGCGGGTAAGACCACCTTGGCGTAAGAATTTACATACGCCAAGAGAGAAACACATAAAAACAATATTTTATTTCCCATATTTACCAAATTCATTTGTTCCACTATTATATTCTTCTTTAATCATACATCATCGGAAGCTACACCAATCTGAATTTCAAATTCTCCAAGCTCCACCAACTCGCATCTTATTTATTATTATAAGGTGTTACCAACAATTTATAGGAACCACCTTGCAATAAAGCCTCATCAAAAGTAATACATATATCTTTGGTTTCACCCGGCATCAATGTGAAATAATTGTCATTCATAATAGCAGGAAGAATACGCTCTCCATCCGAGGTCCGAACAGCCTGAACATATACTGCAAACGCCACACCTTTTGCAGACTTTAGGTGAGCTATAGCTGCCCGAATCTCTGCCTGACCATTTTTACGCAACAATTTAGAAGAAACTTTCAATTCGGCTGCCGGCAAAGTATTCAAAGCCGTAAAGTCCAAACGGTCGTTGCCACGCCAATAATTGTTTTCAGAAACAACCTTTCCTGATTTATCTTTCAACGTCAGGCGGATAAAATGTACATCGCTCAAACCCTCACTAGGCTGTGTTCCACCCAATACATCAAAACTCCATAATGAATAACCAAACCACCAACCTAGTTCCGTCCCAAACATACGTACATAACGGGCATCAACTTCGGGGAAAGTAATTTCATCTATTCCTCCACGTCCTTCATCAGTTTTATATACTTCTTTCCAAGTCTCGGCGTCATCTGACACTTGAATCTTATATCCTTTACCAAAAGATGCCTCCCAATTCAAGCGAACCCCACCTACGGGTTGCACACTGCCCAGATCCACATAAAGCCATTCATTTTCCGCTTTTGCCGCTGCCCAACGGGTATCTTTTTTCCCATCCGTAGCATCTGAAGGCTGTCCATAAGTGGTACTTGAAGCAAAGGTCGGTTTATTTAATGACAGATTTTTACGCTCTTTATTGAAATCTATCGTAAAACATTGCACAGTAGAATTGCTAGGAGAGTTCACAATAGCTGATTTTGTATAAGTCTCCACAGACTTTCCATCCAGATTGTAAACTTTTACTTCAGCAGTCAAACCTTCCATATCACATGCTGTGGTATTAGCAATCTTCACACCGTCCGTCACAGGATTCCAAAGAATATGCACCGGTTCACAGGCTGATTTTGCTCCCCAAAAGGCTCCTGTCAAATCATAATAATAGTCATAAGTTTGCCAAACCATAGACGGATATGCCGACTGTCCCATCCAAGTCATGATACCTGATGCATCCTCCCACATACGATCCAGCCAACCCTCATACATAGCCTTATTAGATTCAATATTGACAAGCTGAGCCTTACGGCAATAATCTTCAATCCCTTCGGGCTTGCCAAAACCTTTGGTTATAGAAGCATCATAACGATCGGGAGCTGCATTAAAAGCATTTTGGCCAAAATAGTGCTTGTTCCACATTTCATCACGAGGCCACCAGTTCTCCTTGGGCATAAATTTCTTGAAGCTTTCAAAGGTAGGAACTACAGCTGTGCCAATTTCTGTACGAAATCCCCAGCCACGCGCCGGATCTCCTTCCAAGCCATCAGGATATTTAGTAAAATAAAAGCGAGGCTCAAATGCTCCCCACGGACCACTACCGGTCAAGCCCTGAGCATGGGAGTTTGCTTGAAAATAACGATCACCTCCATCAAAGGTCCTAATATTTTCCGCCATCCATCCTTCTAAAGGAGGCTGAGGATTAGATTCATTATCGCCACACCACACGGCTATACTAGGGTGATTACGCACACGTTTTATTTTCTCCATCATATTATTATTGAACACATTGAGGTCATAAGGCAAATTCGGATTAGAGTTTATCCAAAAATCATCCCATACCATAATGCCATATTTGTCACATGCCTCGTAGAATTCATCATCTGTAACAGAGCCGAGCCAATTACGTATCATATTAAAATTCATTTCCTTATGCAGGCGGACTTTGGTATCATATTCCTCGCCACGGCAACGAAGCATATATTCAGACATCCCCCAATTCGCTCCCTTAACAAATACCGGAATATCATTAATATAAATATGGAATGTATTGCCCTCTTTATCATAAGAATATTTCTTTATACCAAAAGAAACATCTTTCGTTTCCGAAACTCTTCCATCCACCATCACCTCAAACTTACAATGATAAAGATTGGGTTCTCCATACCCATTTGGCCACCACAGACGCGGCTGGTCTATACACAGTTGTGGAAAATAGCGTTTGTCAAACTTCACCTGTTCAGTAGTATGGGCATTCACGTCTAATTCTTTTTGAAAAACAATGTTTCCTGGGGTAATTGTTCCGCGCACCAATACCTTCGTCTTTTCTACCGAATTATTCTTGACATCAAGCGCCACACTCAAATCCGCTCTGGCACGGGTAGGTAAATTAGTACGTATCCAAGGATCAATTAAAGTAGCTGTTCCCGTATTAGTAAGAAATACCTTATCGGTTATACCACTATTCAACCCCGGCACATAAGGCATCCAATCCCATCCGCCACTAGACAAATAGGTTGGACTGCCCTGATTAGCCAATGGAGTATCAGGCATATGAACAAGTACAGCCAATACATTTTCTTTATCACGATTTACTATTGAAGTAACATTAAAATGTCCACGATGCATAAACCCATCCAGTTTACCTAATAATGTTCCATTCAGATAGACTTCCGCACGACGGTTTACCCCATTAAAATTCAACCATATCAATTCTTTTGTAAAATCAGCAGGAACACGGAATGTAGTACGATACCAAAAGCTACAGTCGTATTTGTCGCGATTTACCTGATGAATATTGTCACCAAAGTTAGGATCTTTCTCCAGCCCTGCTATTACATACGAATTAAAAGCTGTTCCAGGCACAACAGCATCTACCCAAGCAGAAACATTGTATCCGTTTCCACAAAGTGACTTCACATCCGTTCCGACTTCAGCCTGAGGCTTTAACTTCCATTTCATTTGTGGGTTATCGCTATGTAAATACACAGTTTGAGCATGCAGTACTTGCATACATCCCAGTAGGGCTAATACAACCCATGTTTTTTTTACGTTTTTCATATTATAGTCTTTTCATATTTATCAATCATCTATTTCTCTTTTTGCACCTGAAAACTAAACAAGGTGCAATGCTCATAAGCTTTCTCCGGTAACACCAGGCAAGAAGGAAAATCCGAATGAGAAGGAGTATCCGGATAAAATTGTGTTTCCAAACAGATGGCTGTATCCGGTCGGTCATAATATCCCGCTGTATACAAAAGAACAGCAGGCAAATCAGTCATCACTGTCATTTTTCTTCCTGTAACAGGTTCATATAAAGAAGCAGCCTCTAACATCTCCTCAGACATTTTATCTTTCAATATATAGCAATGATTATATCCTTTATTCCAAAGTAATTGCTCATGATCAGCATATAAGTCTGCACCTACCGGTTTTAGGGAAGTAAAGTCAAACGGAGTATTTTTCACCTTCATCTTTCTTCCCGTAGGAATGAACGCCGAGGTAGTATCCAATATCCGGTCAGACGAAATATGCAACCGATGCTCTGTTATCTTTTTTCCATTTCCGCGCAAATTGAAATATGCGTGATTAGTCATATTGATGTAAGTAGCACAGTCTGTTTCCGCATAATGCCGTACAGAAAGTTCATTGTCCTCATTGAAACGATAGTCTGTTATCACATGGATATTTCCCGGGAAACCTCCTTCTCCGTCTGGCGAATACAGACTAAAACGGATGCCATCCGGTAATTCTTCCCATTGCCACACCTTGTTATGAAAGCCGGAAAAACCTCCATGATTGGTATTATTCCCATCATTAACTTCCAAATGGAAGGTTTTCCTATCTATTGTAAAAGAAGCATCAGCAATACGATTGGCAAATCTGCCAACAGTTGCTCCCATATAATAAGAATCTTTCAAATAATCGGACAAGGTATCATAACCGATCAAAATATTGGCTAATGCTCCCTGAACATCGGGTACTGAAGCTGTAATCCAACGTGCCCCCCAATTAGTGAATTCCATATAAGCTCCCGAGGAGTTCATTACGGTAAATCGTAATACAGGTTTTCCGTCAGAGGTATAAGTTTCTATTTTATGTATTATTTTCATATTATTCCAAATTTCAGAAAAAGAAAAAGCATCAGGTAGGAAGCAGATGTTTCCTCCTGATGCTTCTAATTTATATGGATAGAAACAATTTATTTGCTATATCCCGGATTCTGATCTTCAGGGCCGAATGCATCATTTGTTTTAATTTCAGTATCAGGAATAGGATAGCGCTTATGGAAATCTTGAATTGTCCCTGATTCTTTTGCCCAACGGTTACGTTCTTTTATCAATTCTACAAATTTATTAGTACGAAGCAAATCAATACGTCTCCAACCTTCGAAACAAAGTTCACGCAAACGTTCATCCATTACTTTATCACGGAATTCATCTTTGCTCATTCCCGAATTCCATTTCTTATCTTCTGGCAAGTTTCCTCCCCATGCACGAGTACGAATTTGATTATTCACGATCTGTACTGCTTCCGAAGTCTGTCCTAATTCATTCAGACATTCAGCATGCAATAATAATATATCAGCATAACGAATCATTGAAAAGTTCTTACCAGAATTCCACATGTTATTAATGCCAAGCCCTGAAAGAATATCTGTACGATAGTCTTCATATTTCTTTATATGCGGTTCCAATTCATCTGTAGTTCCCGTCCATTGAGTCTTTGACAAATCAGGAGTTACATATTCAAATGTTCCATCTTCTGAATATTTATTAGTATAATACGTAAAATCATAACGCAATGCTTCTTCTTTACGCAAATCTCCATCTTCCCAAATGCCACCTTCTTCTACCGTCTTATAAGCAAAAGGAGTCGGAACTAGAAAGTCGTAACCAGAGAAAGAGCATCCCTGACCAAACCAAGAGTCACATGCACGAGAACCACAATCAAACTCCCAATAATTACAATCAGGATATACATTATTAAATTGCAACTCAAACAATGACTCTTTTGTATTAGGATTATCATAACGATACAAGTCAGCATAATTATTCAGCAATTCATATCGCCCCATATTAATAATAGTCTTAAAACATTCATCAGCCTTGGCAAAATCCCGTAATCCTGTCTCTTCCGGAGCTGCCATATAAGCCTTTCCTAACATGGCCCATGCAGCCCCAACAGTAGCACGCTGCGGTTCACTATTATAAGACTCAGGCAAATTATTGGTAGCAGTAATAAAATCATTAATAATATATTCCCATACAGTCTTTAAAGGTTGACGTCCCAAGCCCAATTCATCAGTACGGTTCATATCTATCACAGGGATTTCACCCCAATACATACTTAATTCAAACATTAATAAACCACGAATAAAGCATGCCTCTCCCATCAACTGTTTAGCACGTTCCGGTTCTTCAGTGGTCATACCCAATGCATATATAGCTTTAGCAGCTGAAACGACAGCCGGCCAACGGTTGTTCCAAATAGAACTAACCTGAGTAGATGTAGGATTCAACTGTCCATTATATTTATCCATACCAGCTTGATCTCCTGAAGAAATCAACTGATAATTACCCTGCTGTGTTTCATCTGTCCCCAAATAAGGCATCAATCCATTACGTCCTTCTTTACAGCCCCTATAACTCTTATACAATCCAAGAACTAAAGGTTCTACATTATCTATTTTTTCAAATACTTGTTCTTCAGTCAAAGATCCCGTAGGTTCTACCTGCAAAAAATCCGAGCAAGAGGAGGTTTTCAGTGCAAAGGTCAAAGCCAAAGCATATATCGCACTATATCTATATATCTTTTTCATTGTTGTGTTTTCTTTTAAAGTTAGACTATTTATTCTATCCTTCCATTAAAAAGCCAAATTAAGACCAAAAGTATACATACGTGTAGGAGGATACCAATCACCAGTTTCCGGATCATAACCATTATAATTAGTTAAGCAAAAAAGATTAGAACCAGTGGCATAAACACGCAGGTTAGCCAGTTTCAGAGCATTTATCACTTTAGTTGGGAAAGTATAGGCCAATGTCAAAGCAGACAAACGCAAGAAAGAAGCTTTCTGTACACTAAAATCCATAGAACTTGCACCATAATGATTATAATCAAAGCCAGCCAACACACGTGGAAATTCAGCATCTGTATTTTCAGGAGTCCAACGATCCAACAAATCCGTTGATGCGACTCCAGATCCAGTACTTCCAATCAAAGTTTCATACCAAGGACTCAATTTTTTAGCCCCATAAGAATAACTGAATACTGCATTTAAAGACAATCCCTTCCAAGAAAAATCTGTAGAAAAACCGCCATAAAACTTAGGATCAGTGGAACCAATTACAACACGGTCATTTTGATCTATCTGTCCATTATTATCATAATCCAACGGATACAAATCACCAGGATTCACATTATATCCATTCCAATTTATTTTATTCAAACGATCCATATCAATTTCTTGGGCAATTCCACCTGTTTTCCAAATATAAATTGTGTTACGAGACTCACCAAGGAATAAATTACCTTCTTTTTGAATATTACGATCACTATCTACATTATATACAACATCATTATCACCATATAATTGAGTTACCTTATTTTTATCCATAGACAATGTAGCTGCAAAATTCCATTCAAAATCTTTAGCTCTTACCAAATTGGCATTCAAAGCAAATTCCAAACCTTTGTTTTCAATCGCACCTATATTTTCAATAGTACTGCTGAAACCAGTAGTCGTAGGCAACGAATGGCTCATTAACAAATCCTTATTTTTTATCAAGAAAGCATCAACAGACAAACGCACTCTATTCTGTAAGAAAGCCATATCTACTCCTAAATTCCATTGTTTTTGTTTCTCCCAACTAATATCTGGAGTACCACGTCGCCCATTGGAAACAAAAGAATTCGTATAACCTGTATCGGAAGTACCCGTATAGCTGACATTATATAAAGATAAATAGGCAAAATCATCAATATTCTGATTACCAACGATACCAAAACCAGCACGTAACTTTAACTGATCAAAAATCGTCTGATTTTTCATGAACTTTTCTTCTGTAATATTCCAAGCTGCAGACACAGACGGAAAAATACCCCACTGATTTCCTTTAGCAAATTTAGAAGAACCGTCGTAACGCGCTGTCGCCGTCAATAAATATTTACCCGCATAGTTATAGTTAACACGAGCGATATAAGATAATAATGTTTGCTCGGACCAAGCTGTACTTAAGCCGCGCTGATCTTTTTTATAACCAGATCCCAAACTATGATATCCAAATAAATTAGTGCCAAACCCTGTTGCCGTAGCATTAATATAATTATACATAGTCCGTGTAGCACTGGTACCAACCATCGCATTCAACTTATGTTTACCGAAAGAGGCTTCATAAGACAATGAATTATCCCATTGCCATACAGTACGTGTATCTCTATCATCTTTGGCTTCACCTTGTGTTCCATAACGTTCCGACTCATAAATATCATTCGGGGTATATTTATTTTGCTGCTTTTGAGCATAATCAATAGAGAAAGTAGAACGCAAGTTTAATCCTTCAATAGGATTGATATTAATATAATTAGAGCTCAACAAGCGATTATACACCAAATCATTATCGACTTTCAAAGAACGTAATGGATTAAAATTATTTTGGTCAAAAATACCTTGCCAATTTAAAGTTTCAATCTCATCAGAAATTTCCAACATCGGATTAGCACAACGTGCACGATTCATTACTCCATCATCAACCAACGTGTTCTCGGTACGTGTAAAAGTTGTATTAGTACCTACTTTCAGCCAGGATTTAATCTGTTGATCCGCATTAATACGTCCTGTGTATTTTTCTTGTTCAGACTTCTCAATTACACCTTTATTGTCTGTATAACCAAAACTAATATAATAAGAACCTTTATCATTGCCATTCGAAAGACTTACTACATGATTGTGTTGTACTCCAGTACGGCTCACAGCATCTAGCCAATCATAATTTTTATTATTGTTGTAGGCATCGAATTCATAATCAGCAAAAACAGTATTCGATCCCATTATCACATCATTGATATAAGCATTGACATCTCCATCAGGATTTGTTTGCATATAACCATTCGTATAGGCCTCCTTTCTAAGTTCAAATAATTGACGAGTATTCATAGTTTTTGGAGTATTAGCATAGGTCTGAAAGCCAATCCAGCCATCATAAGAAACTTTACCTTCGCCTTTTTTACCCTTCTTAGTTGTAATAACAACAACACCGTTGGAACCACGTGAACCATACAGAGCTGTAGCTGATGCATCTTTCAAGACCTCAATAGAAGCCACATCATTCAAATTGACTGCATTAAATCCAGAGAATGAATTATCCATAACCATACCATCTACGACATAAATAGGGTCTGTAGATCCATTAATTGTATTAATACCACGAATTTTAATAGATGCATCATCCGTAGGACGCGTAGGTTGAGAAATGAACACACCTGCGACACGACCTTGAAGAGCTTGATTTACATTTGTTACTGGTTTTTCTTCCAATACTTTAGAACTAACACTGGCAACAGCTCCCGTCAAATCACTCTTCTTCATCGAAGTACCTACAACAACCACTTCATCTAATGTTTCAGTATCCTCCGACATCACAACTTTGACTGGTTGGTTACCCATTATTTTAACATCTTGTGCAACATATCCTATATAAGAAATATGCAATGTTTCCCCTTTCTGAACTGATAATGTAAATTTACCATCAAAATTGGTAATAGTCCCATTGGCTGTACCTTTTACCACTACACTTGCACCAATGATAGGTTCGGATGTAACATCCACCACCTGTCCTGTAACCGTTATGTTCTGTGCTAGCATATTGCAGCAACAAAACATGATAAGGATTAAATTAATAAGCCTAATTCTTTTCATAATTTGTAAATTTAAGTACGATTTAAAGTTTATATTGGTTTATTCTTCCACTTTGAAAATTACAACATCACATGCAGGAACCGTTACTTCCAGATTGGTTTTAGCAGTACTTTCAATGCCACTCCATAATTCTTTCAGCCTATATTCCTTTGACGAATCCAACCCCAGACGCTCTAAAGCTGTAGTCATCTGCAACTCTTGATCCATATAGTTGAACACAGCATAATAAGCCTTACCATCCTTATCCATGCGTACAAACTGATTTTCTGACTTTTCACCATTCCCATCTACAGGATGGAAAGATTCCCCATTGGCTATAGCATTGATCTCAGCATTAGTCAGATATTTCATCGCCTTCTCCTTCACTTCTTTAGAACCGCCTTTGCTGAAATCATCTCCAGCAATGAAAATTCCTGTAATGACCCCCGAAGTAACACGCGCTCTGTTCTCACCATCTGTAGCATCACGCAATACAATATGGTCAGGATCATTAAACTGATAAACCTTATCCTGCCACCAACCGTATGAAAGTGCATTCAAGGTATATTCAGTATCCTTCATCTTATTCCACGCATCACAAGCAATTCTTCTAGACTGAGCATAATGAGCAGGAAAAACAGGAGAAATAGAAAGATTGATATACATATCGCCAAAATATTTGTCAAGCAATTGCATTCCATAGTTATATCCCTGAATACCTGTTTGTATTTCCGGATTATACCATTTGTCAGCCTCCATCGCCCCATGTGTCATAAAATCCATTTTCACATATTCAAAACCTGCCCGATGAAAGAGTTCCGATGTACGCTTCATCATAGCTTCAATAGCTGGATGGGTAGGATCAACAGCATACGCTCCGTCTAATTCCTGCGGTTTTCCATTTGCATAGAGATACACATCTTTATATTTATACCCCGGAATTTCTTTTATTTCACGTTCAGGATTTTTAGCCCAATCAGTAAACGGAGTCCAATAAACGCCGGCTATCTGACCGTTTGCCTTACATCTATCCACAAAAGCTTTCAACTCCTCTTCTGAAAAACTATTCCAACCAGAATCCAAACCTGTATAAACCAGATTATCCGAATTCACAAAATGATGGGACTGCAAATTCTCTTTATAAAAATCAGAAACTTCCAATGCTTTCGGATAGGTCAGATTAAATTGCAATGCTCCCCAGCTGTTCCAGCCAAAAGGAACAGCTTTATCCCAAGCTTTGGGCGGAGCAATCACAGCATTAGCCTGAGCGTATTCTTCCATGCCTTCACGCCAGTCTTCAAAAAATCCTACTAAAATCTTAGGCGACTTGATTGTCGTACCTTTCAATGCACCGTGAGGTTTCGAATCACGCGTTGTCTTATCAGCAACACCCCCATAACATACCAATGAACCTACATTATATATATTACCTTTACCTATTGTTATACCTGTTTTCCAAGAATCGTGTTCCACAGAACCTATCACCATAGCTTCACGATCATCATTATTAAATATGGCAGTAACTTCATAACTAGTCAATTCTGTAAATGTGAGCGGATGAGATTGGTATCTGATCCAACAGTCATTATCGAAAGGAATGAAAAGCGCACGATTATTTTCACCCAGGTTCAGGACTTCAGGCATTCGGTCCACATTGACCGGCGCCATATAATTCGAAGCCATTTCAGACGTACTTTCCAAAGTAAAATCTGTCAACACATAATCCTTTGTCGGATATACATAAAAAGATTGAACCAGTACAGGCAAATTATTCCCAGTATAAGTCACCTCATAATGATACCCTTCTCCAAAATGATCATTGATTTTTTTTGTAGAAACATGATGCTTTGCATAATCACGAGTCGAAACAACACTGTCGGCCAATTTATAAGCTGCATATACATTATCATAAATAAGCTTAGAGCCTTTGCTGATATCAATACCATTAGCGTGAGCATCGTACTCCAAAGACCATTCACCGACATTTAGATTTGCATTTTCAGTACACCCGGACAAAATAAGACCGGAAACACTCAATGCAGAAACACAGAGAAACAATGATTTTAAAGTTAACCAATTATTCTTCATAATATTATTAGTTTGTCAAAGAGATAAATCTACTTAAGGTTTGCTTTACTGTTCGGAATTCTTTTCCTTTCAAGCATGGTCAAAAGTAGGCATATCTTGACAACCTGTTAATATACAAACGCAGCAATAAATAGGATTTTTGCAGCAATGACTCATCTGCGTCCGAAGAATCCGCAAATGTGTCATTTTTTGCTGCATTTCTTTCAATCAGAGATTCTCCGTCAAATCTATTTTAGCTTTTTCCTTGGATGTTTGATACTGTTTCTCAAACTCTTTCGGAGTCATTCCGAATTGTTTCAGGAATAATTTACTGAAATAAGATGAAGAGTTTATTCCTACCATATAACAGATATCCCCAATACGGTATTTACCTTCCTGAATCAATTCGGCCGCTTTTTTCAAACGGATCAACCGAATGAAATCTATGGGTGAAAGATTAAACAGAATCTTTATTTTCCTCAATAAGCTGGAACGGCTCATACATAAGATATCAGCCATACGTTCCACATTGAAATTTTCATCTGAAATATTCTCTTGAATTACATTAATTACTTTATTCATAAATTCTTCATCCGCCTTGTTCATCTGTATATTATGCACAGGAAAAAAAGGACGTTTAGAGAATGCCTCACGTTCTTTTCTACGATTGCTGAGTAAAGACAAAATCTGACTCTTCAAATAATTGAAAGAAAAAGGTTTCTCCACATAAGCTTCCGCTCCTATCTTCAATCCGTTAATTTTACTCTCCAAATCATTCTTGGCGGTAAGGAAAATAACCGGAATATGACACAAATCAATATCCCCCTTTATTTCCTTACATAATTCATAGCCATTCATCACCGGCATCATTATATCACTGATTACCAAATCTATGTGATTACTACGTAAAACATCCAACGCTTCCTGTCCATTCACAGCAGTTTCCACCGTAAACAAAACTTCCAATCGTTCAAAGATAAAAGATCTCATACTTTCATTGTCCTCTACTAACAATAAAGTATAACCTTTCATCTGGTCTGTTTCTGTTGATGTTTCCTCATCCAATACTTCTATATTTTGCTCAACGACCTTCTCTATTTGCTGCCTTACTTCCTCTTTATTCAAAGGAATGGTCAAAACAAATGTATTCTCCGGTTGTTCTATATCCAAATAAAGCCTGCCTTTATGTAAAGTGGCTAGCGAACGAGCTAAAGGTAATCCTATGCCTACTCCCATCCGAACTGTATCCTTCTTCTCCATCTGATAAAAGGGTTCAAAAATCTGTTGGCTGGACGCTTCAGGTATCTTTTCTCCGTCACTGACAATACGAACTGTAAAATCAGCTTCATCTTGGAATAAATCTATCGTAATGGTATGACGGGCATATTTCAAAGCATTATTCAACAAATTACTCAATACTTTTGTGATAGCCTCCTTATCTATGGCAGCCATAATTCTTTCTTGGGGAATATGCTGCAATAATTCTTTCTGCTTTTGCAGAATAGTAGGCTCAAAACGAGCAATCGTTTCATTCAGCAATGCCGTTACATCAACCGTTTCAAATTTCAGTTCAAATTTGCTCGCCCCTATTTTCTGAAAATCAAGCAACTGTCCAGTCAAATCTAATAATCTCTTGGTATTCTGCCCGATTACTTTCAAATTCTTATTCAATTTCTGATCCTTGATATCCATTTCCTCAATTGCTTCCAACGGACCATTTATCAATGTCAAGGGCGTGCGCACCTCATGAGCTATTTCAGTAAAGAAACTGACTTTTGATTCATAGAGTTCTTTCTCCTTCTCAATTTCAAATAACTTCTGCTTTTCTTCCATCTGTTTCTCTTTGCGTCTTCTATACCAAAAGAACCAGCAAAGTACGACACAGATTCCCCATATAATATACAGAAAATAAGCCCAGACGGACTGCCACCAAGGAGGCAGAATAACAATGGATAAAGACCGGGTAGCATAAGGACCTTCTTTGGCACTATTGGTAGCCCGCACTTGCAAGATATAATCTCCCGGAGGCAGTTTAGCGTAAGAAATATTCTGATTACTCGCTGCCCGTATCCAGTCTTTGTCCAACGGAACTAATTTATAATAATACTGATTGGACTCCGTAGTAGAATAACTTAATAAAGCAACATCGAAACTAATATTTGCCTGATCATAAGGTAATATAATTTCATCTGTATGTTCTATACACTTTTTCAAAGGAGAATTAGGAGTGTGAACTGTTATTTCCTGATTATAAATGCTGAACTTTGAAATATAAACAGGTGGTAAGAAATTTATTTTCTCTGAAGAGTTAGGATCAAATGCAATCAATCCGTCTATACCACCAAAATAAAACTTACCGTCCTCACCCTTCAAAGCTGACTTATAATTAAACTGATTCCCTAATAGACCATCTTTAGTGGTATACACCCGTATATCTTTTGATTCCGGATTAAATCTAACCAGTCCACGATTTGTTCCAAACCATAAATTTGATTGTTCATCTTCCAAGATCTTATAAGCCACATCATCTGGTAAACCGTCTTTGATAGAAAAAGTAGTAAAATCATCCGTTTGAGAATTATAACAACAAATACCACCACGATCCGTAGAAATCCAAATACGGCCTTTACAATCCTGCATGACAGAACTCACAGAATTAGAGCTCAATGTATTTTCCTTACCTTCCTCATGAGTATACTTTTTAAAAAGATTCTTATGGGGATCATACTTCCATAACCCACTTCCCATGGAGGCGAACCACATCATTCCATCTTTATCTTGAAATACATCAAAAATCCAATCAAATCCCACTTCTTCCACTTTGTCAAAATGAAAACTTGTAGGAGCAGCTTTATAAAGTCCCCAGCCTGTACCAATCCACTTATATCCTTCATTATCTATAAAAAAAGTATAAACACTTCCTTCTCCTATATTTAACTCCTCAGGAGTATAATGACAAACTTTATTCTCAGGTAACTGAATCACATCCAATCCTTGCTTAAACAAGCCACAGAACAATTGGCTTCCTTTGACAAACATTCCCAAAGTAACCATATAGTTCCCTTTATCATAATCGTTCAATCTCAACCGCCTTACCTTTCCGGAAGCAATATTTAATATGTTCACCCCATCATCTTCAGTGCCAATCCATATGTTACCCTTATTATCAGAAGCTATCTCTCTTACCCGTTTCGTTGTTAATGAGTTCCCATCACTCCCAGGTACATATTTATCAAACAATAAATCATGATGAGGCAGATAATCCACCCCGCCAAACATGGTTCCCAGCCAAATTCCCCCTTCCCGATCTCGGTAAATAGTATAAATAATCTTATCTGACAAACTGAACGGACGCATCAGATCTTGCTTCAAATGAACTATTTTATTCTTCCTCTCATTTACAACAAACAAACCTTCGTGAGTTCCCACCCATAGTTCATTGTCAAAACAGGCTACATTACGTACAAATGTATGGTTAGCCTCCGGTATATCTATTTTTACCAGCTGATTCGTACCGGGATTATATTTCATTAGTTCCCCTTCATGAATAGCCATTGCAATCCAATCACCATAATTACAAATAAAATTAATATTCTTTCCCTTTAACGAACGCCCGGTTTTATCAACACAATATTGTTCAAATTTATCCGTATTTCTATCATATCGAAAAAGTCCGACTCCCCATGTACCAACCCAAACATCACCATCAGGGCGTACCAAAATACAATCCGGAGCTTCTGTTTTAAAATGCTCTTTGTTGGTTACTTCATAAAAATAAAGCTTCTCATCCTTATAGCGAAAAACTCCCTGATCAGGAATTACAATCCAAATATTACCAATAGAATCCGCCACAATATTAGATACCCAATTATTCATATTCACCCCTTCTTCTGTTTCCATATTCATTGCCGTGAATATATCCAAGGCAGGATTATAACGATAGACTCCTCTATCCGTTCCTACCCATAACTGACGTTCCTTATCTTCAAACAAAGCAGAAATATTATGGTTTCCCGTACCGGCTACATAGTCATCACAGTTCATCTGTACAATAGAAGTTCCATCAAAACGGTTCAAACCATTTTTTGTACCAAACCACATAAACCCGTAACTATCCTGAATGATAGCCTTCACATTACTTTGTGATAGTCCATTCTCACCCGTTATATGAGAAAAATAAAAATTGGACAATCCCCTATCAACTGCCTGTAATGTAAATACAACATACAAACAACATAAAATGAGCAAAGTCTTTTTCATAGCTTGTTCAAAATTTGAGTCAAAGATAAAAGAAAAAAAGGATAAATAATGCCAATATAAAAGAAATAGAGGGTTGCCCCTCTATTTCTTTTCACGAATGACTATTACAAATCCCCCACCAGAAGCCATAAACATTTCAATAATATTCTTATTATCTATATCCATTATTTTATGTTCGTATAAATTAGCATTCTTGTTACTTCTTTTTTTATCCTGAAAAATTTCAATGGTATATTTCTTATCCTGAGGCAGGAAAGAGCAATCCACCTGAATTGTTCTCTCTCCCCAAGCATTCAATCCGCCTATATACCAAGTATTTTCTTTCTGCTTGGCCAACACGGCATATTCGCCCACACGGGCAGCTAAGGGAATCGTCTGATCCCATGAAGTCGGTACTTCCGCTAAATACTTTAAAATATCAGGATACTTACGATACTCATCCGGAGAATCACATAAACTGGCAAATGGTGCGGAAAGTACAACAAACAAGGCCAATTCATGTGAACGAGTCCCCAATGAACTAGGCAACCCCGGATCGATCGGCTTAAATTTCTCCAATGTGCTGTTACGCATCGAACCCGGAGTATAATCAATTCCACCTCCCAGCATACGGGCAAAGATACATTGAAGCTGATAATCCGGATTAGAAGTGGTATCCCACTTAAAACATTCCGCACATCGCATGGCTTCATAAGAAAGGATATTAGGATATGCCCGATGAAGTCCGGTAGGCTTGCTGCATCCATGAAAATCCACCATAAGATGCCGCTCAGCACAAGCCTTTGCCAGATTTTCATATTGAGGGATTATTTGGGCATCATCACGATCAAAAAAATCTATTTTTACCCCAACAGCACCCCATTTGCTGATAGAATCCAAATAACAATGCGGATGTTGGAATAAAGTAGCAGCAACAGTCCAAAGCCATACACCTACTTTTTTTTCTTTTCCATAGCGTATCACCTCTTTTATATCAATATTCTTATTCAAATCAGCATGATTAAAAACATTGCTCCAACCGGCATCGACCAGCAGATAAGGTATCTTATTTTCGGAAGCGAAATCAATATAATACTTATACATCTGCGTCGACAGGTTTTGATGGCCGGAAGAGAAAGGAGCTTTTTCCAGAATAGCACAATGCCACCATTCCCAAGTTGCTTTACCAGGACGAATCCAATCCGTATCCTTTATTTGTTGGGGCTTGGCCAGTAAGTAAATCATTTCATTAGTCAGTAGTTCCTTATCATCCTTGGCTACAATAGCTATACGCCAAGGGAAAGCATGATTACCAGCAGTACGTGCTAAATAATTCTCCCTCTCTTTAACTACCGTAATAAAATTTCCCCAACTGCCCATCTCTATTTTTTTAGGATAGGCTGCCCAATAACCTTTCATCTTGCCATCTTCCTTACGAAGATACATACCCGGATAGTTATTCAAATCTGATTCAGCCACCACAACACGCACATTCTGCATCTTGTTTGTAAATAAAGTTGGTGTAATACCATATTTATGTTCTTCTATTTTAGAAATGCCCTCGTAAAGCACATTGCTCAACTCCCAAGCTGTAAAATCAGTTGTTTCGGGTAAAATAACTGCCGGATCATCGCCCAGATTAAAAGAAGCTTCTTCATCAGCTACAATCAAAGAATCCTGCTCCGGAAGATTTCCACAAAAACGATATGCCATTCCTTCATTATACATCCGGAATATAACTGAATAACCATCCTTGAATTTCAAAGAAAGTTCATTATAATGGTCTGTTAATTCACGATAGTTACCAGCTACCGGATAAACCTTTTCGGAAGTACTCCTTGTAGAAGTTCCTACCACTTCACCATTCTTTCCCCATATATTTCCATTTTCCATCGTCATACAAATAGCAGAGGGATGAATGACAGGCTTACCTTCCAAACTTAAAGAATATTGTAATACCCTTCCATTCTCTATAGTAAGTGCCAATTGCCCGTTTGGGGATGATAATTCATAAGCTGACGGTGTTTGTGCCTGTGCAAAAACGCACAGACACCATGTTACCAACAAAAGGAAAATATTCTTTTTTTTCATACGGCACACAAGTTACGATGGATTTGTCCACCTTGATGATTAATATCCAATTCTCGCACCTTATCCAAAAAATCAATGGCTTTTCCCATTTCACGCAATCCTAAACAACCCAGTCCCATCACATAATTGCAATGAATGCGGTTACGTTTATCCAAGTCGTCTTCCCAAATAGCCAGATCAGGCAGAGAAACAGCAAAATAATCAATCCGGCAGTGGTCAAATAAATGCTTTTCACCATGCTTTATCAATTTGTTAAAGCAACCGCACGCCTTGTCTTCCCTGCCCAATGCACGCCATGCCAAACCTTGATAGAAAATCTTGTCGGGCTGTTGGTCATTGTAAAAGAAAGCCTGTTGTGGTTCTGACGAGCCAATGGTTGCTTTGATGAAGCAATCTATAGCTTGTTGCTCATTTCCCAATCCACGAAGCGCCTCACCTTTATAATACCAGATATCATTCTCTTCAGCATTTGCCAATTTTCCCTCACCCAAATTAAATGGATAAACATTCGTTTCATCCAAAAGGACTAAAGCATCGGCATAACGTTTTTCACTTAAAGCAATCTTTGCTAATTCTATACGGCACAATACATATTGTCCGGTGATTTTTCCTTCTCCTCCTTCCCATGGATGGAAATTACGTGCGGCAATCAATTCTTTTGCTTCAGTATAGCGCCCTAGTTGATTATACAAAGTGATACGCTCAATGGACAGATCATCACGCTGTTCCACTTCAGACAGATGTGCTTCCAAAAAAGCCAAACGTTCTGTATGAGGTCGGCCTAAACGTTTATAAAGTTGGTCCAACTCCATTAATATACGAGAATCGTGCTCATCCAATGCATAAGCTTTTTCCAGAGTTTCCAAAGCCCTTTGTTTATCATTACGCTTATTATAATAAGCTAAAGATAAATTACGCCATACGGTAGGGAATGTTGGCTCTATAGCAGCCGAATGTTCCCAACAAGCAATAGCATTATCATACTGACGGTTAGCATACCAAAAGTTTCCTAAACTATATGCCGCTTTTGCTCCATGAATATTCAAACGTACGGCATCTTGAAGAATCAATACTTCTTCTATACGATTCGGGAAACAATATGAATGATTTTCCTTTTCTGCTCGCTGATAATATTCCAATGCTTTACTCTCATCTCCCTTACAGGTATGGAAATACCCCATTGTATAATAAACGACAGGATATACTTCTGTAACTCCGGTTACGTAGCATTCCAACAAAGAAAGAGCTTCCTCGTACAGTCCGGCAGCAGCAAAATCCAATGCATATTCTATATATCCGTGAGCCCAGCCACGCATCAACTTTTTCATTTCCTCCAACACTTCCACATCCCGGGTCAACAAATAATGTTCAAAACGGCATCCCATATTAAAACGATCTATCTGCAATGATTCGGCTACGAGCGCCAAAGCTTCCTCTTTACGACCCAATTTGCGTAGAATGGAAATTTTCAACTGACGCGCTTTGTGATTATGCCAATTACGAATCAATGAACGGTCTATCTTGTCCAAAGCACTTTCATACTTTCCTTTACGAGTGTCAAGTTGTGCTAGTGCATAATAAGCCGCATCCTGCCAAGCAGCATTCCATGCCGACTTAAAGAAAGCATCATAAGCCTCATCCCATTTCTGTTGCATCATACAACTCCAACCCCAATTATAATAAGGTTCACCGTCATAAGGATTCGGATTACGTTCAGTCAAGGTTTCCACCGCTTTCCGGAAATAGCTCTCCGCCATTGCAAATTGTCCTTTACGCATCAACAATAACCCTACCGCATTGTTACAACGTACATCTCCCGGTTCACGTCTTAATGCTTCCATATAATAATCCATCGGATTATAAGTAGCATGGCGATATTGTTCCAAATGTAGTCCGGTCAAAAACAGTTGTTCGACAGAAGCAATATCTTGAGGATCTTTAGCTGCTTTAGCAGGATCAGGAACCGGCTTGATTTCCGGCTTATCCGCTTGATAAGAAAGCAAAATTTGTCCTTCCTTATCACGAACCTCTACACATACCTCCTCTTCTTTTAGTCCTTCTGCCGCAAAAGTCGTAATAAACGGTTCTGATGGCGAAATTTGTGTAGTCTTATCCAATAAAACAGTGCCTTTAATAGCTTTTACTATAATACGTACTCCACTATTCACTCCCGTAGTATAAAGCACCAAACGGGCTTTACCTTCCTTTATTTCCAAATTCAGCAAAGCATCTTTAGTTGCATTCTTTACATAACCCACTTCACTATAAGGCATAAAATACTGTACCCATGATTTTTCCTCATAGGGCTGTAACCAAGTAAAGTCCGGTTGGTTATCCGTATACATACCGGTCATCAGCTCAATGTAAGGTCCATCCTCATCGGTCAGATTGCGATCCCACGCCTTACCGAAATCACCATTCCCCCATGTCCATTGTTTCTTTCCCGGAGAAACATGATGATCGGCCACATGCAGCAGACCGCCATGGGCATCTTCTTCATAACCACCTACAAAATCATATTTAGACTTGATAGCCATATATGATGTAGGAACCGGAATATTTTTATATTTAGAGATATCCACCCCAGCAGAATAATCCTGTTTATAATAAACTCCTGTAGCAATAGGAAAAGAAGAAACATCGCGCTTGCCATGATCGAACACCGCATTCACATCAGGTGGAAATACCGAATGATAATGGTCATTGACTACTACTGCAGGATTGGCCCACCACAAAAAAGTCTGAGGGAAAGACGTACGATTATAAATCTTCACTTTTATTTCTATATAAGCTTTGCCCGGATAAAGCGTAAATCCCTGCATACCTTTGGTGCGGAACATTCTCTCCACTTCATTGCACCATACTGTCTTACTGCCATCCGCATTTTCCTCTATCAAAAAATCAGTAGGCAAAAAAGTAGAAGGACGGTGATGCTGAGGCCAGTTAAATTCGATGCCTCCAGAAATCCAAGGTCCTGTCAATCCCACCAATGCCGGTTTCACTACTTGGTTGTAATAAACAAAATGACGTTTTTTCACCTTATCATAAGCCATGTGTATACGACCACCCAGCTCGGGAAGTATCATCACCTTGATGTATTCATTCTCGATAAACAATGCATGATACCTCTTGTCTGCTTTTTTATCTGAAATCTTCTCTACCACCGGATAAGGATAGACTGATCCGCAACTTCCCTGATAAACCCTTTTTTCAAGAAAAATAGGATTCTTCTCTTCCTCTCCTATCTCATAAGTAGGAAGCATAATATCTTCCTCCCATGCACGCACCTCACTGCCATGAACGGTACTTTGAATTAAATATTGAGTTATTTTCTCCATAATAAATATTGTTATTTCACTAATTCTTTTTCAATTTCTTCCAAGCTCTTCCCTTTGGTTTCCGGCAAACGGAACACAACAAATATTCCTCCAGCCAGGCAAATCAATCCATACAACCAGAATGTTCCGGCAGCTCCCAAACCACTATTCAGCATTGGGAAAGTATAGGTAAGTATAAAACAAGCCGCCCACAAAGCGAAAGTGCAAACAGACATAGCAACTCCACGAATACGATTCGGGAAAATCTCTGAGATAATGACCCACATCACTGTAGCCAAAGTCATGGCATAACAAGCAATGGCCATCACGACAATAATCAATAGAACAACTCCTGTGATATGAAAATAATAAGCGGCTCCCATAAAGGTATAAATTACTGCCAAGCCAAATGATCCGATCAATGTCAATGCCTTACGTCCCCAGCGGTCTACCACAAACATAGCTAGAATAGTAAATATGACATTCGTAATACCGGTCACCACAATATTCATCAAAACATCAGACACGCCATAACCTGCTGCCATAAATATTTCCTGTGCATAGTTAAAAATAACATTAATGCCACACCATTGCTGCAAAATAGCCATAACAACACCTATAGTCAACACTTTATACATAGCAGGATTTAATAATTGACGGTAGCCTCCTTCTTGCGTCTGGCAGGCTGAAGCAGCTTCTATAGCAGCCAACTCAGTAACAGCATATTCCTTTCCTCCCATACGAGTAAAAACCTTGAGTGCCGCCTCCCGTTTTCCCGAAGAGGCTAACCAACGAGGACTTTCCGGTAATATAAAACTAAAAACAAAGAACAAGGCGGCCGGGACAGTCATTGCCCAAAACATCCAGCGCCATCCCATCTGCCCATTCCATGAAGCCAGGATATCAGCGCCGGTAAATTCGGCAGGAATAGGATCTGCAATCAGCCAGTTGGTTACCTGAGCTCCCAATATTCCCAGCACAATAGTCAGCTGATTCAACGAAACCAGCTTTCCGCGCACTGAAGCCGGTGCAACTTCTGCTATATACATCGGAGAAAGATTGGAAGCTATACCAATTCCTATACCTCCTAAAAAACGAGCAAATAAAAACAGAGTAAAAGTATGTGCAGCGCCTGTTGCATAAGCTGAAATCAGAAAGATTATAGCTGCAACCAGCAACAACGGACGACGTCCATATTTATCAGCCATAAATCCGGTAATCATTGCACCAATCAGACAGCCCAGCAGAGCAATACTCATGGCCCAACCTTGCATAGAAGGTATATCTGCGATTCCGAAATACAATTCATAAAAAGGTTTGGCACCTCCAATGACAACCCAGTCATATCCAAACAGAAGTCCTCCCATTGCCGAAACAAGACAAATGAAATAGACAAAACCTTTGTTGTATGTTTTCATAAGTTATAGTGATTTTTGATTTTGTTGCAAAGGTAGTCTGGCACAAAGGAATATAAAATAGAATTTACGAGCGAACGAATGGACAATATTATGATTCACGAGAAAAGACTTCCGAAAACTAAAAAACGGATAGCCGCAGAAGAAATCTCTTCCGCAGCTATCCGCTCTTATTCTATATATAATCTGGCTGAAGACTTATCCCCGCAACTGCTTATCCATAGCAGCAGCAGCACGACGTCCGTCACCCATTGCCAGAATTACCGTTGCTCCACCCCGGACAATATCTCCTCCGGCATAAATGGTAGGTATAGAAGATTGCATGTCTTCATTAACCGCAATGGTTCCTTTCCGGCCCAGTTCAAGTCCCGGAATAGAATTGGGAACGATCGGATTAGGAGATACACCTACACTCACAATGGCCATGTCAATATCAATTGTTTCAACAGCACCCGGAATAGCAACAGGGCTACGGCGTCCGGAAGCATCCGGTTCACCCAATTCCATCTTCTGGAGTACTACCTGTTTCACTCTTCCTTTTTCATCAGCAATATATTCAATCGGATTATGCAAAGTCAGGAATTCCACACCTTCTTCCTTGGCATGTTTCACTTCTTCCAGACGGGCAGGCATTTCAGCTTCTGAACGACGATAAATGATCATTGCTCTTTCTGCTCCCAGACGGCGTGCCGTACGAACAGAATCCATTGCTGTATTTCCACCACCGATAACCGCAACACGCTTACCGAATGTAACCGGTGTATCCGAATCTTCGCTGGCCGCATCCATCAAATTAACACGAGTCAGATATTCATTGGATGACATAATGTTAATGGAATTCTCTCCCGGAATATTCATAAAGTTGGGCAATCCGGCACCGGAAGCAACAAAGATACCTTTATAGCCTTCATCCTCCAGATCCTTCACACTGATTGTCTTGCCGACAATACAGTCCTTGACAAACAGAACTCCCATCTTCGAAAGATTTTCGATTTCTACATCTACAATCTTATTCGGCAGACGGAATTCCGGAATACCATATTTCAATACCCCACCAATTTCATGCAGTGCCTCGAACACAGTTACGTCGTAACCCATCTTGGCCATATCGCCTGCAAACGATAATCCGGCAGGTCCTGAACCCACTACTGCAATCTTGATACCGTTCTTGGCTGCAATTTCGGGCACTGAAATCTGTCCGCTTTCACGTTCGTAGTCGGCAGCAAAACGTTCCAGGTATCCGATAGCCACAGCCTCATGTCCCATCTTCAGATGAATACATTTTGACTCACACTGCTTTTCCTGCGGACAAACACGTCCACATACTGCCGGCAAAGCACTGGTCTGCTTCAACACGCGTGCAGCCTCCAGGAACTCACCCCGCTCGATATTCTTGACAAATGCAGGAATATTGATGCCGACAGGACATCCTTGCATACAAGACGGATTGGCACAATCCAGACAACGCTTAGCTTCAGTCAGTGCCTGCTCTTCATTCAATCCCAGGTTTACTTCTTCTTTACGACTGTGAGAACGATATTCCGGTTCCAGCTCATTCATCTTTACACGAGGAATAGCCGTACGTTCTTTCGGTTTCATAGACTTACGCAATTCTTCACGCCAGGGTGCCGTACGGTCATCTGCGGGTTTCACAGCTTCGCAAGTCTCTGATGCTTCATGTTCCAACTTATGAATTTCCTCACGTTCAATATCGCGGAAGGCACCCATACGCTTCAACATTTCATCAAAGTCCACCTGATGACCGTCGAATTCGGGACCGTCAACACAAACGAACTTCGTTTTTCCTCCTACCGTGATACGGCAAGCACCACACATGCCGGTTCCGTCTACCATGATGGTATTTAATGAAACGTCGGTAGGAATCTCATATTTCTTTGTCAGCAGACAAACGAACTTCATCATGATAGCAGGGCCGATGGCGAAGCATTTATCTACCTTTTCACGTTTGATGACTTCTTCCACGCCTTCGGTTACCAGACCTTTACGCCCGTAAGAGCCATCGTCCGTCATAATAATCACCTCATCGGAGCTTTCGCGCATTTCTTTTTCCAGAATGATAAGGTCTTTGTTACGTCCTGCCAATACAGTGATCACTCTGTTTCCGGCAGCTTTCAAAGCCTGTACGATAGGAAGCATCGGAGCAACGCCTACCGAAATTCTCAATATGAGTAGCTTGTCCGAGCGGACCTACTACATCAGTGATATAATCACCTTCGTTCAATTCACAAAGACGGGTAGAGGAGAGCCCGACTTCCTGTATCACCAGAGTGATGGTGCCTTTCTTCAAATCAGAACCGGCAATCGTCAGAGGCATACGTTCTCCCTTGTCGCCTACACGTACAATGACGAAGTGGCCGGCTTTGCGGGATTTAGCAATTAAAGGAGCTTCA